>Ga0307517_10013557_pt1 | contig 11049 bp, 17 predicted proteins | sample 23_EM_MG_FD_194515 | JGI IMG/M metagenome (GOLD analysis project Ga0307517, IMG submission 194515) | Populus trichocarpa ectomycorrhiza microbial communities from riparian zone in the Pacific Northwest, United States - 23_EM | ecosystem: Host-associated > Plants > Roots > Unclassified | place... | reverse complement strand
AACCCTTATCGGAGGCAAATTCACAAGCGAAGGCGAAGAAGAAGTCGAACCAAACGACGATGTAGTCTCCATTGGAACTGAATGAACATCTTGCTTTAAAAATAAGTGAATTATCTAAATTATGATACATAATTGATTCAGTGCATCGTTCATCTCGTTGTTTTGGCCTTTTAGCCAAAACGACGTCGTGTGACCTTTATACATATTAAAAAAAAGGAGGTCGGGTCTCAGCCGGGTTTACCCGGGTCGGTCGGGTCCCGGGTTGACCCGCCGGGTCAACCGGGTTTCACCGGGCCAATTCCCAGACGGGTTTTTGCTTAGACCCGGACCGGTCCCATGCCCGGGTCGGCCGGGTCCCGGGTCGACCCGCCGGGCCGGTCCGGGTTTCAAAACTATGATAAAAACTAGCCCGAGTCAGGTTCTTGTAAAAGCCCTCGGCAGCCCTAACGTTCTTCTTCCTTTCTTGTGAACTGAAACAGAGAAGAAACCTTCAAGCACCTGCCTCCTCTATCTCTCTCTTTCCATTTGTAATTCTCTTCTTCTTCTTCATATACCAACTCCAAAAATATTCTCCTCACTTCATTCCTAAAACTAAACCATTATCCTTCTCTTTCTCTTATGATTCCAGACACCCAATAATCAAAATTAAGTTCATTTATGCAATAAATGGACTCCAATTTGAGTGATCCACCCACTGAATACAAAGAAGGCTATGCATTAAGCGGAAAGATAATACGAAATCCTATTGTTTTTCTCTTCTTTTTATCATTTTAATATTTTGTCTTTGTTACAGGTCATTGTTTCTCAGGAAAGGATGGTTGGAGAAGAAGCAATAAGGCATGAATAAATTGAACAGAAGGGCTACACATTTGAATTAAAAACACAACGTTTCATTTAGTTTAATTCTAAAAGAATTTAAATATAGCCACGTGAGCTGGTTTTTATGATCTTTTATGTTTTTTTGGTTTATACGTAACAACATGGAAAGAGAAGGAATTACGCAAAATTCATCTGGTGTTTTTGGTGGTACATGTCCTGGAATTACAAACGTAGGCAATAACATTTTGGCGAGACCCCCGCAACTACAAGCAAAGGAAATAGTTTTTTTTAGTGGTTCATTCCCTGCAGTTACGAGCTCAAGAAGTAGTGTTTATTGAGCTATCTCACCATGTTACTGAGCTTGTTCAATGTGTTATTGAGGGTGAGGCTCGTGTTTTGGCTGCATCTATGATTATGGAGGGGTTTTGTAAGGGGGCTAAGGAGCATAAGCAGGAGGTTTTTGAGAAAGTTCAGCCTGATTTGAATCAGTTTGGGTTGTTGATTTATGATGATAATGTTAAGCAGCTTCTTGATGTTCCTGACTGTGAGTACTTCCCTTATTTGGGCCAGGAAACTCAGATGGAGATTGGAGTTAAGGAAAGAGAAGGTGAATCTCTGTAAAATGTAGCTGCGATTGATGCACAAACAAAGATTGTGTCAACACAAAGGAAAGGTGCAGGCCAAAAGGAGGAAATTGAAGGCAGAGGTGCAAAAATTTGAGAACCAACAGGCTGCTAAAGTGGCAGAGGCCGATGCTGAACTGACAACTACGAAAGCGCATTGGTCACAGGCATCTCGGTTGGCGGAATGCCTTGACTCGAACTAAAAAAGTTAAAGCTGAGTTGTTGTAAAGCCACTATGGAGTATAAGACTAGGGTCCAAGGTGCAAACTGGGAGCTGTACAAAAAAACAAGCAGCAGATGCAGTCCTTTATGAAAAAGATGAAGGAAGCTGAGGCACAAAAGGCTACTGCACTTACTTCTTCTAGTACTAACAATACTACTTCGGGGCTGAGTTTGCCTGCATTTGATGTGACTTCTTGGATGGAGTTGGTTGTTGCTTATGCAAGAGTGAAGAAAAGAGCGGTAACGAAGCTTGTTGGTGGGCTTGGAATGATAATGGCAAAGACGACAAATAGTGGCAAGGAGCTAATTGTTGATTCTCACCTTCTGCCTACTACTAAGGTTGGTGAAATTATTGCCAATAAGATTCAAGAATATGTCAAATTGAGTCAGTATCCAACTACAACAATTCTGTTATGTGGAACAATAATTGGGACTTCACCTGCAGCTCCTAAGGCTGTAGCCTTTTCGAGTCGGGGTCCAAATTATTTGACACCAGAGATTCTGAAACCAGATGTCATTGCTCTTGATGTTTACTTCTTGGCTGGTTGGACTGGATTCGTTGGACCAACAGATTTGGAAATTGATCCTGGAAGGGTTGAGTTCAACAATATATCAGGTACCTCGATGTCTTGTCCTCGTATTAGTGGAATTATTGCTTTGCTTTGAAATGCGTACATGTATTGGTCCACAGCTGCTACAAAATCTGCTTTAGTGACCACCACTCATAATTTAGACAATTTTGACAAGAATATTAAGGATCTTGCTAATGGTGAAGAATCAACACCCTTCATTGATGGAGCTGGTCTTATTGATCCTAATAGTACTTTTAATCCTGAACTGGTGTCTGACATGGACACAAGTGACTATATTGCATTCCTTTATACAATCGGGTATGATTCCTATGAACATATGCAAGGGCAACATGCTTGGGAGCAGCAAAGGGCTTCATAAAAAAAGAATGCTAGTGGCACCAACACATCTGGAAAGGCGAGGAGGTTACTTGAAAGCTGATAGCCCCGTGTACATTGAAAGATCATATTTACGCTATTTCTTTATTGAAACTAAGGAGGGTTAATGGTTTGAGATCAAATATTAGTAATGATTTTGTCCCAGACAACCATGTTGAGGAGCGAGGTTACCGAGGTTCTTCACGCAGGAATTCATCTATTATTAAGGACGAAAATAATCAAAAGGCAGGCAAAGCCTTATCAGCAATTCCAATAAGAAGGCAGTTGCAGAGACTCAAAGTGGAATTTCTTCTATATTAAGGTATGATGACAATAGTCAGATGCTAAATAATAAAGAATCCAAGTTTGCTATTGATGATGCACTTGGAACGATGAGCACCTTTGCCATTGGATTAGCCATTGATGTTTATAGTCCAACCAATGACAACGCTGGTGGAATTGCTCAAATGGCTGGCATGAGTCTACATATTCGTGAGAAAACTAATGCCCTGTATGCAGCTGGAAACATTACTGCTACCATTGGAAAGGAATTAACCATTGGATCTGTTACACTAGTGTCTTGGGCTTTTTTGGTGTTTGTATCAGCAATGCATCTATTTCAACAATTGATGAATTAAATCCCAACATTTTCATTGGTTTGATTGTGGGTGTGGTGGAGACTCACACCGCATATTATATAAGTATATAGACGAAGATAATATAAGATGGCCCAACCTATCACTTTTGGTTGGAAGACTTAACTCATTTGGGTCTATTTCACTGTTTTATTTTATTTACTTAAATTATTTATATTAGACAGTTTTAATTAATAGGTTAAGCCCAATAATTGGATGTTTAGGATTATGCTATTTATATGTTTCTCTTTCAGCTTATGAGACAGTTTTTGATGAATTCAATAAAAATTATAGTGTTGCATATTTTCCAACCCCCTTTTTTCTTCTTTTTTGCTTTTAATTCTTACCTTTTTTCTCTAAAAACTTCTTTCTGCTTTGATTCTTTTGGTTTATTGTTCCGCATCAAATTTGGTATATGAGCGTGGTTTTTAATTGTTGTTACAATTAAATGAGCTATAGGCTTGTTCAAATTCATCGATATTCATAAACCCTAGATATTATGGAATTTCTAGTTTGATCTGGAGAAAAAAAATATTGTTCATCTTCTCTATCAACAACGGCAGCCCTCCACACCAACAAACACTAACTGTAGAGAACGTGATCCTCACCAGAGAGCAGATCGGGCTTCTCCTAATAGCCACTAAAACCCATGACAACTCTCTAGTTTGGTGATCATCTCCTTTGATTCGTGCGTCCACGACTACAAATCGTGTCTTCTCCTACAACAGATCACTCTCCACGCCAGCAGCAAATCAATCATCCAGCCGCAGCCACCACCTCACACCATAACCAGTCTTACAGTCCCTGAGCTGCCGGTTAGAGCAGTAACAAAGCTACTATTGAAGACAACAACGCTTCCTTATTCAGCCGCCAACGACATCCGCAGGAAATCAAATAAGGAATTCATAGTAAGGTTGCAAGCCAAAATAATTAACCCTGCCACATCACAGACATGTCAGTGTCATATCAATGATCACGACCATGTCACCCATATTGACACATCAACAAAATCCACCATGTCAGCTTCAGATTGCAGGTCAACTACCACGTCAACTAGTCAGAAAATCCAGCATGTCCCCATTTCAATCCAGTTAGTAAGCCACTACAAACTTTTTTTAACCATTAAATACCATTATTCCTTGTATACTTTTTTTTTTTGCGCTTGTTGACCAAGATTTAGCAGTAATATTGTTCTTTTGTGCATGCCCATTAAAAAAAAGAAAAAAATTACATAGTTCGCTTTGCAATTTGAATTACCTTCACTTTGGGCTTATTTATTTACATTGAATATTTGATCCTCTTAATTAATTGTGAAGCTTGGTTAAATTTGTAGGAAAATTGAAACATTATGTTTGGATTACCTGTGTGTATTTAAAGGACTTACATTAATTGCTTGTGAATTTTCTTAGTTTAATCTGCCATTACTTAGTCTCCAAGATAAATAAAATAAGTAAATATTAGCTTTAATTTTATATTGCGTTTTACTTACAAGTGTCGTTCGTTATCTCAGTCACAGTCTTAGGATTAGTTTTGCATGCATTTACGTAGTAGTCGTCTAGTACACAATCTAGAAGTCACAACTACCATTGACCCGAACTCTAGTAATGTTATTAGGGATATTCAAGAGCAATTACAACTTATGCGAGCTGAAATGAGTAACATGTCCAATCAGATGAACAACCTTTCTAGGAGAGTGGAGTCCATAGAAACTTTACAACTAAAGCAGTCTAGTAAGAGTGAACATTTTAATAACAACTGTAGAAATCATCAAGGACTAGTTCCTTGCAAGAACCACCAACATAACCACCACCAAGGTTACAATGACTTTGACGACCCTAACGATAGTGAGTATTCCAGCAATTACCATTAAAGACCAATTCACTATAAGAACTATTAGTACAACCACAATCAGGGACATCACGACTACAATGACCCTGATGAGCGAGTCATGAGACATATCAAAATGGAAGCCCTAACTTTTGAGGGTCAACTTGACTCGTGAATCTTTGATAGATGGGTCTGTGACATGAATCAATTCTTTGACTGGTATAATTTGTTTGAGAATAGGAAGGTAAGGTTTGTAAAGATGAAACTTAGTGGCTTTGCTCAGCTCTATTGGGAAAGTGTAGAAGAGTCTTTGGCTAGGAAAGGCCAACCTCATATTACTGATTAGGTTGAGATGAAAACCAAGTTACAAGAAAAGTACCTACCTCATTCTTAAAGGGGAAATCTCTTAAACCAGTGGAATAATTTGAGGCAAGAAGGTAAACTTGCCAATACATAGGTGGCATAATTTGATGAGTATAGGATATGGTGCTCGGTTAGGGAGGATGAGACAATGACCCAAAGTAGTTTTCGAAAAGACTTAAACAATGACCTTAGAAGAGAGGTTGTGCTTAGAGGTGTGTCCACCCTTGATGAAGCTTATACCCTAGTATAAAATTACGAGTTGGTCACAAAACGCTAGTGGTCAAGACATCAGGACACTGTAGTGTCCTCTCTAGATCCCGACCTGGTAATAATAACTCTTTATTGGGTGCCCCGCCCCGTAAACTTAATTCTACTATTTCCCAGATACCTAGAGAAGACAGGGGTAAGGGTATTCTCCCTGAAGCACCTAAAATGACCTCAAGGATTCAGCATTTTAAGTGTCAGAGTTTTGATCATGTTTCCTTTAGTTGTCCCAATAAACTTTTGTTCATTAAAGATCAAGAGGATGTGAGTGAAGAAAACAATTGTTATGATAAGGTGTATGAACCTAACCCTGATGATTTTTAAGACCTGAATGATGAGAAGGATGAGTCCAAACTGCTAGGATGTGTTAGGTTTATATCCACTCAAATCAAGTAAGACTTTGCAAGACGGGAGACAATCAGGTTAAGTGTAGTAAGGTATGTGTTAACATAACCCAAAAGAACTGAGGATTGGAGGAGAACTATTATCTTTTACACTTACATTAAATGTGAAGATAAAGGTTGCAAGATCATTATAGATAGTGGCAGTTGTATCAAGCAGTATACTCGGGTAGCGTATCTCGTTTAGGCTTAAAGTCTATTCCATACCCTAAGCCCTACAGTGTGTCCTGGGTTAATGATATATCCATAAGGATTAAAAAGAGATGTATTTTTTCCATAAAAATCTTAGACTATCATGATGAAATTTGGTGTGATGTTATTCCCATGGATGTAATACACGTTATTTTGGGTAGACCATGGTTATAAGATTTGGACGTTACAATCTTTGGACAATTAAATTCTTGTTCATTCATTTTTCATGGTAAGAAAATTCAACGTATTAGATTACCACCAAGGTTTAATGATAGTAGTAAAAAGAAGGAAAAGGTTAAAGAAAGAGGGCTTAACATAATAAGTCTTAAGGAGTTTGACAATGAGGTTTGTGAGGAGTCTATTGTGTTTGCCTTAGTGGCCAAGAAGGTTGTAGAAAAGTTTTTAGAAGAGCCACCCAAAGAGGTAAGGGAAGTATTGAAAGAATTTATAGATGTTTTCCCTCTAAACTACCTAATGTTTTACCCCTTATGCATGACATTCAACACGTCATAGATTTTGTCCCTAGTGCCACACTACCAAACTTGCCTCACTGTAGGATGAACCCTAGTGAACATGTCAAACTGCAAAGGCAAGTATGTGAAATATTACAAAAGGGATTTATACGAGAGAGTTTGAGCTATTGTACAGTACCTGCCCTGTTAACAACTAAGAAAGGTGAATCATGATGAATGTGTGTAGATAGTCGAGTCAACAATAGGATTACAATCAAGTATCATTTTCTCATTCCTTGATTGGATGACTTGCTAGATATGATGGCAGAAGCCTAAATTTTTTCTAAGATTAACCTGAAGAATGGGTCTCATCAAATTATGATCCGTTTGGGAGATGAATGGAAAACTGCATTTAAGACTAAGGATGGCTTATATGAGTTGCTAGTCATGCTTTTTGGTCTTTCGAATACACCAAGCACTTTTATGAAAGTAATGACACAGTTGTTTATGCCATTTATAGGAAAATTCTTGATGGTGTATTTTGCATTTAAGACAGTTGTTTTGTTTATAACAAAACCAAGGAAGATCATTTAAATCACCTTATTCAAGTTTTTACCACCCTAAGAAAGGAAAGTTTGTTTGCCAAAGTTAAAAAGTGTTCTTTCTTTACAGATTGAGTGGTTTTCTTAGGGTTTTATAGTTTCATGTAAATGAGTCTCTACGGATCCCCAAAAAGTCCAAGCGATATTAGATTGGCCTAAGCCTAAGGCTATTCATGAGGTCCGTAGTTTTCTTGGGCATGTGATTTTTTATCGTCATTTCATCAAAGGATTTAGCACCATCAAATTACCTATTACATATTGTTTGAAACGAGGTGAGTTTCAATGGAGTAAAGGAACTAATGATGCATTTGAGGAGGTTAAGAAAAAGATGATGGAGACTTTAGTGATGCGGCTTCCCGACTTTACTAAGGTGTTTAAAGTAGAATATGATGCCTCGAGAGTTGGTATATATGGAGTACTTAGTCAATAACATCACCATGTAGCCTAATTTAGTAAGAAACTTAACAAGGTCAAACAAAAGTACTCAACTTATGATAAAGAGTTTTATGCGGTGGTTCAGGCCCTGTGCTATTGGTTTTATTACTTGTTATCACAGGAGTTTGTTATTTACTCTGACCATGAGGCCCTCTGCTATATCAACTCTCAAAAGAAGCTCAATCATAAACATGGTTATTGGGTTGAATATTTGCAAGCCTATTCATTTGGTTTGAAACATAAATCTAGAATGAAGAATAAAGCAGCAGATACCTTAAGTCGTCGGGTATATTTATTATCAGTGATGACAGTTAAAGTGACTGGATTTGAGAGACTAAAAAAGAAGAATGAATCTTGCCTAGAATTTAAAAGAAATATACATAACTTTGAAGGATGAGAATAATCATGTTGTAAATGATTATCTCCTCCAAGAATAGTATTTGTTTCGGGATAATAAGCTTTGTATTCCGAAGACATCCATGCGTGAATTTTTTATGTAAGAGATTCATGGTGGAGGTCTTTCATGACACTTTGGAAGAAATAAAACCATTGAAGAGGTGGAATGTTAATTATTTTTTTTTTGTCTAGTTTGAAAAGAGATGTAGCTAAGTTGGTAGATCAATGTCAAACATGTCAACTAGCTATGCATAGAAAATAAAATACTAATCTTTACACCTTGTTTCTTGTTCCCACTTACCCTTCGAGAGATGTAAGTATGGATTTTGTGCTTGGGCTTTCATGTACTGCAAAGAAACATGATTCTATTTCTGTGGTTGTCGATCGCTTCTCAAAGATGGCTCATTTTATCCCTTGTACTAAGACCACAGATTCTTGACCAGTTATGGAGGCAAGGCTAATTTATAGGCTATAACTCCAATCCTTTTGCTGACTTCAAAGGGCCTCATATACCTTGGAGCTAATTTTCCCTTCATACCAAATCTTAACATATGTTTCCATTGCGCAACCTTTAAAAATACTTTATCACCAATACCAATTTCTAGAGGTCTCCTCCTATTATCTGCATAACTCTTCTGTCTATCATAGGTTTCTTTCATCCTGTCTTTTATGAGTTTTATCTTTTCTAAGGTAACCTGCACCAATTCCGACCTAAATAACTGCCTATCCCCCACCTTTTTACCAGCATACTGATGTTCGCATTTTCTACCATATAAAGCTTCATAGGGAGTCATTCCTATTGTAGCTTGGTAGTTGTTGTTATAGGTAAACTCTACTAACAATAGATGATCTTCCCAACTCCCTTTGAACTCTAATTTACAGGCCCTTAACAAATCTTCTAATATCCAAATCATTCTTTCAGGTTGACCATCAGTCTAGGGATGAAAAGTCGTGCTTAGATTCAACTTTGTTCCCAGAGCCTGTTGTACACTTGGTCATAATCGGGAGGTAAACTTGGGGTCTTATTTTGATACAATCAACATGGGCACTCCGTGTAATCTCACAATTTCATTCACATATAATTTTCTAGTTTTTTTCACTATGTCCATCATTTTCATAAGTAAAAAAAGTCCAGATTTGGTTAGTCAGTCGTTGATGACCCAAACCGCATCCCTGCCCTTTCCCCCCTAAATAACCTCTATACAAAGTCCATCATGATATTTTTCCACTTCCATTTGGGTATTAATAGTGGTTGTAATAGTCCGACTAGTTTTTGGTGTTCCACCTTTACATGTATTTAACCAACTCTTTTTTTATATTCGACCATCAATAGAATTCCTTTAAATCCTGGTACATTTTTGTACTCCCAAGATGCATTGCAAGCCTCAACTCGTAAGTCTCTCGTATAATTTTCTTTTTCAGTGTTTCATCATTTGGCAAGTACATTCGCCTTAATATAACTATTATTCCAACATCCAGAATCTGGTATGGCGCCTCCTGACTTTACTTTGTCTCTTATCTTATTAACTTCAACATTTTTTCATTGAGCCCCAAGCACCCTATTCCAAAGTGTCAATCTTATTTTTAACTGAGCTATCAAAGACTCTCCTAGTCCCGCTGATTAGTACTTAAAAGTGTATTTTTATCAAGGTTTTATATCATCATTTTGCACTTGAAGTATCAATAACTCCTTAACTAAAGTATGTTTTATAATAACAAGTCTGATACTATAAGATACCTTTAATTTATGGTAAATGTTCATCTTAAATGAAGGCCTATCACATAAATCAAAGAATTGATTGATGAGTTGAACTACTGAAATTGAGAAGACAAAGAGAGGGTTAAGCTTAGAAAAAGAGATGTTGGTTCAGTTTAAACTGGAAAACTGTTCAGTCATTGGGTCATATCTGGAGCTGTAGATCTTGGATTTCAATTTGGTTTATATGTATAGAAAGTTAAGCCATAGGCCTAAGACATTCATGAGGAGTACAAGACTCAATTCTATTGTTTGGAAGTCCAAATCTTAGCAACAACGGAGAAGTCGGAATCTGTCCTGCAGCCCAGACATTGTTTAGTGTTCAGCCCATATCTCGAGTTCTAGAAATCCAAATGCACTGATTGTTTTTTTATTGGAAAGCTGAGACAATTTCCTAGAACTTTCATGATTTAAGTCTGTTCAAATTATGATGTTATCAATGATGTTTTGTTCAGACAAGAAGATAAGGATTGTCACCAAGTCAAGATGTGGCCACCCACTCAACAATTAGTCATCAAATCAATAGTTCCAAATTTTGGCCTATAAAAGGAGGCATTTTCCATGCATTTAGGCATCTTGATTTTCAGATCAAGATCATGCTGTTGCTTTCTCTCTTTATATTTGGAATGCTTAAGTTTTGTTTATATTAATCTCTTGTTTATGCCTTTCATTTCCTTTCCTTTACAACTTATATCTTATTTATGTTCATATCTTGTTTATTTATGTTTCTCATTCATTATGTTTAGCTAAGTTTATTATGTCAAGGTGAAAAGGTTACACTAATGGTGTAAGATAAGTATAGTCTAAACTCAATATTAACTTTAATGTTTGATACTAACATGTTTTGTATTTGTTATCTTATTCACTCTTAATACTTTGCTTGTTAAATGTTTAATCTTGATTTATGTTGTATAACCTTGATACAACAAATACTTGGCACTTTTATAGCTCAAACCATATGGTATAACCGACACATGTGCTATGAAAGGAACTTGATTTGTTGTTAACATAAGTTATATTCATGAATACCTGACAACATTTACAAGTATTAATATTACTCGAATAAGATAACTAATGAAATCATGTTAACAATTTATAATATGATTGAAACCTCC
>Ga0307517_10013556_pt1 | contig 11050 bp, 5 predicted proteins | sample 23_EM_MG_FD_194515 | JGI IMG/M metagenome (GOLD analysis project Ga0307517, IMG submission 194515) | Populus trichocarpa ectomycorrhiza microbial communities from riparian zone in the Pacific Northwest, United States - 23_EM | ecosystem: Host-associated > Plants > Roots > Unclassified | place... | reverse complement strand
CAACCCAGCTGTAAGAATGAAGAACACAAGCACAACGCTGTATGCATTTATTAGAGGCACCGACAATAGTATAGGGTCCCTTTCGGCCCATGGTTTTATATTTTCTAAGTGGTGGTTCGGTAATTTGTTTGTTTAAAAGTATTTTTTGTTTTTGGAAAATAGTTTTTATAGAAATTAGATTTCTGAAAAATTAATTTTTATTTTATTTTATGTTAGCACTCTCTTTTCTGCATTGAAACACTACAGCAATCCAAATAAATTTATTTATGTATTTTTAGCCTAAAAACACTACAGCAATCCAAATAAATTTATTTATGTCTTCAAATAACTTATAAAAAAATAAAAAATTACAAATTTATCATAAACCCAAAAACTCGTAGGTCTGATTTTTTAGAAAATCTGAAGGTGGAAGTAGAACTTATCGAAACTCTTTCTATAAAATAATATTTATAGGAACCAAAATGAATTATTTTAATGATCATAATTATTATCAATAGATATTTTTCTCTTCTACCGCAGGAATTTCATACAGCGTTGAGCTTGTGGTCTTCATTCTTATAGCAAGCAAGGTTGATTTGAATTATAGGCAACATCGGTCAAACTCATTTAATGTTTGGTCCATGCTTTGCTGGCATTCTCTTTTCTCCGATAACAATCTGGTAATAATTATTTTTGAAATATTATTTAATTAGAAATGTATTAAAATAATATATTTTTTAAAATTTATTTTTAATATTAATATATCAAAATAATTTAAAAATATATATTATTTTAATACATTTTTTCTATCTAACTGCTGCTTGGATTATAACTTTATGGAATTTTTATTAGAGAAATTGGAAGATTTCCCTAATAAAAAATCTTACACAGCCGTAATTAATTTTAACCTTCAATTAATCCTAGCTAAAAAGTGAAACAACAAAATGCTAAGAGAGTGACATGAAAAGACAACACATTAATTATGAGATATTGTAAAAAAAACTTTATTACGTAAAAGTCAATGAGAACAAAGTTGAGTGCTCCATCTATTTGATAATCAAGAGTTGGATAATTTAAAAAATTACTATGATGGCATTATACACGTGTTTTTTAATTAAAAAAATTAATAATAAATTTAAAAATTTATGCATGTATATTTTAATTAATTATATTTTGTTTCAAATAATAATCTTAACAAAAAAAAGTTATTGGATGAGATTACTCTATCCCAGTACTCTTTCAAATAAAAATTCTTTAAATTAACTCAGTGATCGCGTAAATTCACCACTATATAGTGATTGATTTTATTAGATAAAATATGATTACTTGATAATTAATATATATATATATATTACTCTGTAGCATTGTGCATCCAGCTAAGATACAGCTCCACCAAGATGAATTATTGTCAAATGGGATCAGGAATATGAATCTGGTACTGATAAGTTTGTTTATGCAAGACTATTGAAGAGCAGTAGATTCAAGCATAATTTGTTTTCCAGCAACCACAGCAGATCTTAAATACTCGTCATCCATTTTCTTTATCTCTCTATGAATTCTTTCTACGGTGCACATAAATGATTCCGATAAAAGGTCACCGGATAAAGCAATCGGAGAAGCTCTAAATATCACATTGCCAAAGTAGCTACACTGAAGTGGAGGATTCAGTCTGGAACGACCATCGACCGATATAAGTAATTTGGTTTTATGATCATTTTCAAGAAAATTACGTGCCTACGATACAGAACGCCATATGTGTGCGGCTAGGATCACGTAGATGGTGTACTTGGTTTCGCTCTCGACGTTGTTTGCCTTTGCTTTTAATTATGGAATTAATTTGATCCAGTGTAATTTTAAAATTTGCCAAAGATTGGGATTTTGTGTTTTTGGTAAGAGTATTCATAGGAGGTGGTGGATCATATTCAACATGATGGAAAGTAGATTTTGGTGGCACCCGACCACGGAGGATGGTTCGATCAAGCGACGGTGGAATAGTGATAGAAAGGCCGCGTGCTAAAGTAGCCCAAGAGTTTATGAAATGGAGAGCTCCAATGCCATCTGCTAGAGTGTGATGCCACCCAACTCCGAGACAAACTCCATCACATTTACATGGCCCATCTATTGACAGTTTTTAAAAATTTACTTTAAAACGTGGATATATATATATATATATATAAAATGTATTTTTTATTTAGAAATGTATTAAAATAATATTTTTTTATTTTTAAAAAATTATTTTTAATATTAACACATCAAAAAAATAAAAAAAAATACTAATTTGAAATTAAAAAATAAAAAAAATTTAAATTTTTTTAAAATATTTTTAAAACAGAAAAACAAATCGTAAAATTTGTAATAATTTACTTTAAAACGTGTTCCCAGCATTGTTTCTTAACTTGTGTAAAAAATTCTACAAAACTACCAAAATCTTACTCCCATCTCTGGCTTGTGAAGCAAAGCAAATTTGAACATGGAAGTTCAAATCATATCTAGAAAATTGATTACTCCATCATCTCCGACTCCACCCCACCTTCAAAACTTGAAAATATCATCGGTTGACCAGCATGCTCCGTATGTTTATGTGCCTACCATCTTCTACTACGCTGCTAATGGTGAAGAATATGATGTAAAAAATGCAGAAAAAAGTTTGCAGATGCAAAACTCACTATCTGAAATCTTAGCCCTCTATTATCCATTCGCAGGAAGATGCGCAAAAGATGATCCATTTATTGAATGTAATGATAAGGGGGCAGAATTTTTTGAAGCCCAAGTAAATGGCTCTCTCTCTCAGCTTTTTGGTGACCGTGAGCTTGAGACCAACTTGAAGAGTCACTTAGCTCCTCATTACTTTGATCCAAGTAATAGCTCTCCATTAGCTGTTCAATTCAACATGTTTGAATGTGGTGGAATTGCTATAGGTATATCTTTGACACACAAGATTGCTGATGCATTCACGGTGTTCACCTTCATTAATGCCTGGACTACTGCAAGCCGCTTTGGGGTCGATCAAGTGCCTTGCCCGAGTTTCGAATTAGCTTCCATTTTCCCACCAAGAGCTGCATCTAGAGTGGAGAATATTGTTACAATCAAAGCTGCAACTAATAATATTGTCACTAAAATGTTTGTGTTCGATGGTGTAGCGATTTCGAAGCTGAAAGAAGCTACAAATTTCAGTGCTAGCGGTTCACATCAGTCTCTCAACTACCAAGTGACACGAGTGAAGGTTGTGATAGCACTTATATGGAGGTGTTTAATGAGGTTGTCTCAAGCCAGACATGGCTGCATGAGGCCTTCCCTCATGAAAGTTCCAGTTAATTTGCGAGGAAAGATACCGCAACCAATACCAGAAAATTCCTGTGGAAACCTCGTAAGCTGGGCAGTCGCTCAATTCAAGCCAGGTGATGAGAGCGAGGTGAAACTTCATGAATTGGTAAGTCGAATTAATAGCGGAATTGAAAATGCTTTCTCAAATTATTCAAAAGCTACAAGTGATGATGACTTATTTTTTCTGGTGATGGCTTATTTTTTCTGGTGATGGACGGCTTTCGGAAGGTAAGTAAAGCATTGATAGAAAATGAAGTAGATGTCTATATGTTTGGTTGCTGGTGTCGGTTCCCTATGTATGAAGCTGATTTTGGTTGGGGAAAGCCAACTTTGGTGTGTGGTGGTAATTCGCAGGTTCCAAGGGAGTGTATTAGGCTTCTCGACACTAAAGATGGTTATGGAATTGAGGCAATAGTGAGCTTGGAAGTAATGCATTCAGTACTTCCTAAAAATTAAGCTGTATCATCATCAACTACCCCTCTCCCTTTTGTGCTCCAAGCTGGTTATGTAATTTAGGCTTTATTTTCTTGTTATGTTTAGTGTGTGCAATCAAATAAAGAAATCCAGCCGGTTTCTGACTGTGAGATCGCCAAATTATGCGTGTGGTTTGAGTGAAATTGCTGCGCGTGACCCCTTAGTTTGTAAAAAAAAAATTGTGGTTTTTATTGATTTAATAAATGAGAAATTATATTGACACTCCAGTAGTTTAGTTATATTTTTTTTTTCTATATTTTTGTAAGAAATTACAGTTTAATTTTCTTGTACTTCTTTTATCTCGGGTTTGATTTTAATTTCTATTTTTGGAATGGAAATTTCGGATTGATTGAATTATTTTTTGAGCTTGTGCGGGGGAAGTGGTGGGATTGCGAGATCGAGTCAGTGAAGGAAAGGGAGATTTAGGAGAGATAAAAAAAAAAAACAAGAATTTTGGATATTTGATTTGTTATTTGTGTGTATTTATAATATATTATATACGAGGACAATTTAGTTTTTTTCTTAAAGTAAAAAAATGCATTGATAAATAAAAAAATAAAAAAAAGTAAAAAAATAACTAAACTATAAAAGAATCAATGTAATTTTCCTTTTAATTTATAATAATGTTGAAATTGATATTACTTGGAGAATGCTTGCTAAGGAATCTCCTATTCAATTTGTTATCATGTTAATTTCTTGTGATGTGAATTTAAATAATATGGTTAGCTCGTATATAAAACATGAATCGAGATACATTGAGCTATGCTTGACAACTCCTCTAGTATAATCGAGTATGAGTATACTCAAGTCTTGGTCACGGCAATAGAGAATTCCAAGAACCTCAGAACTCTAAACTCTGATGAGTTTATTGTTTCATTAACAGCAAATGAAGGAAAGATGAAGGATCTTAAAATGGATGAAAATGTGCCGAAGAAAATGACAGTTGCTTTGAAGCCCTCGGTACACAAAATGGATGATGAAAGCAATGATGATGATGAGGAGGAGGATATAAGATTGAATAAATTTTTGAAAAGGAGAAGTATGAAAATCGATAGAACTTCAAAGGTGAACAAAGTGACAAAGGTGATTCAAATGAGAGAGATGTTATTGACTGCGAAACGCGGAGTCATGTGAGGCATGATTGTCCTCATAAAAACAAGAACGAGAAGCATTACAAGAAGACGAAATCCAGCCTACTGCATGAGATGAGGATAATAATTTGCTTGAAAGATCCGGCAGATCTTGGTACTCCCAAAAAATTGTCACTGATGAGACACTTGTACAAATCAACTTAAAGATGAAAGCCTGCAGAAATAAAACATCCATACTCCAAACACTTTAGTTATGCAATTAAAAGCAGTCAAGTTTTTTTATAATACAAGAAATTAAGCATTCACATGCAACACTCACAGGATTGCACACATTATTTGGCGAACTCACAGTCAGAGCTCGACTGAATAATCAAGAAATAAAGCCCCAGTTAAATGGGTAACATTTTTAACGACACTAATAATGTCACTAAACATACGAGAAGGAGAATTATAGTCTGCTTTTTTTGTAGTGACTGAATGCTAGAATATATGGATCTTGTAGGAAAAGAAGCATTTTGTTTTCTTCCAAGCTCACCCTTGCCTCAATTCCTTTGCCATCTTTAGTGTCCAGAAGCAAAATCATCTCTCTCTCAACCTGCACACTTCTACTCGCCAAAGCAGGCTTTCCCCAACCAAAATCTGCGTCATACAGTGGGAACCGGCTCCAGCAAGAAAACATATAGACATCTGCCTCACTTTCCTTCAATGCTTGACTTACCTTCTGAAAGTCTTCGTTAACCATAAAAAATAAGTCTTCGCCATTTGATGCTTTCTCATAATTTGAGACAGTTTTCTCAATTGCATCATGGATCCTGCTTACCAATTCATGAAGTTGCATCTTTATCTCATCATTTGGCAGATATTGCGTTACTGCCCAACTTATAAAGTTCCCACAAGAGTTTTCTGGGATTTTTATATTTGTCTTTCCTCGCAGATTCACTGGAACTTTCAACATGGAAGGTCTCCTTCTTCCATCCCTAGCTTGATCTACCCTAATAAATGCACTCCAAATAAGTGCTGTCACAACCTTTACTCTCGTCAGTTGGTGTCTGTTGAACTGTGAACTGCTTGCACTAGCAGCTGCTTTCAGATTTGATATTGCCTCACAATCAAACACAAACTTCTTTGTGACAATCTTATTAGTCGGAGCTCTTCCTAGAACCACATTCTGAACTCTAGATGCTTCTCGTGGTGGGAAAATGATACCCAATTCGAAACTTGGGGGATGAACTTTATTGACTCCTATTCGGCATGCAGTAGCCCAGTTGTTAATCAATGTGAACATGGTGAATCCATCTCCTATCTTGTGTGTCATTGAAATACCTATAGCGACTCCACCACATTCAAACTCGTTGAATTGCACTGCTAGTGGAGAGCTGTAGTGTGGATGAAAGTTCTGTTGAACCAAGTGATTCGGCGATGTCCGCTGAAGAAACTGAGAGAGGCTTCCGTATACTTTGGCTTCCAAATATTCTACTCCCTTGTCATTACATTCGATTGAAAGATTATCTCTTGCATATCTTCCTGCGAATGGATAATAGAGTGTTAAGATTTCAGACAAAGATTTTTGTAACAGCAAACTTTTTTCTGCGTTCTTGACAGCATATTCTTCCCCCTCAACAGGGTAATAGAAGATTGTAGGCACGTAAAAAAATGGAGCAAGCTGGTCAAAACATGTCACTCTCGTGTTTTGAAGGTGGGGAGGAGTCGGAGATGATGGAGTTATCAATTTTCTAGATGTGATTTGAACTTCCATTTTCCAATTTGCGTTGCTTCACAAGCTAGAGATGGGAATAAGAGAGCTAGCTTTGCAGAATTTTCACAGGAGTAAAAGAAGAGTTTTTCTTGTAAATTAGCACAAATAAAAAAAATAACACAATACAGAAAATATTTTGAAAAATGAGCTCTGTCACCTTAAAGCAGTTCTTGTGGCCATTTCGGTATATCTTTTTTTTGAATTTCTTTTTTAATTATCATTGAAATTTCGGTATATCTTCAAAAAAGACTTTCCTGTCATTCGCAAATGTTACGTTATTTTAAGTTTTTAACTGCACTATTTTTTAAAAAATATTTTCTTAATTGTGTTATTTCTTATCAATTTCAATTTGTTTTTCAACTGCAGCAAGACCCCAACAAGCTCACGAGTAAATGAAACAATGATCACGTGTTTGTCCTCTCCATTTCTGCAGCCAAGGTCTCATATGTCCCCACTTCCAGCTGCTACGCACCCACCTCCTCCGCCACTCTCTGAAATCTACCCAGCTGTAAAGATGAAGACAACACGGCCGTATGCCTTTTTCAGAGACAACGACAACACTATTGAAGATGACAGCACTATATGGTCCCCTTCCTACCTGGTTCCCATTATTATGTATATGTTTTCATAAACGGATCCTAAACCCTCAACAACCAAACTTTAAACCCTAAACATTAAATGCTAATTAACCCCAAATTCAAATCCAAAATCTTAAATCCTACTTGAAATATGATAAATGATCCTAACTCTCTAGCATCACAGTTTCATACTCCTGGAATGTAAAATGGTCACCACATTATGAGAGAGGAAAGAGAGAGAATAAAAAAAATATATATTGGAGATATAATAACATAAAAAGAATCACCAACAGAAATCAAGGTAGATCACACTTCTGGCCACCGCCACCTTTTTCACAAGCTGGCTCTTGAGCTCTTTTAAGTTTTGGTAAAAATTCTAAAGTTTTTATATTTTTAAAAAATAAAATATTATTTTAATAATTTTTCAAATAAAAATTATTCTAAAAAACAATCATTAATACACATTGTATTTCAAAAGCACTTTTGAAAAAAAAATAATTTTTTTTGTTTTAAATTAATATTTTTTAATGTTTTCAGATTATTTTAATACGTTTTGGAATGAAAAACACTTTAAAAAACAACCGCTACCAATCCAGACACCCTAGATGCAATGTTATAATCTAAGCAGAGGGAATGACACATGTTAAAGAATAAGTTCAACCCAATAACTTAAGCTATTAGGTGAATTCCTAAGATATGATTTATATTGTTCTCTAACACATCCCCTTAAGTGAAAGCTTTGAAGATCACAAGGTGTGACATTTGATTGGTATTTTGATATTTTATTTCAAAATGCTGTAGTATATTAACCATTCTCGGAGACAAACACTGTATGAAAAAGTCTAGACATGAGTGTTTTACACCTAAAAAATTATTTTCAAGCATTTTCTTTGTTTTTTCTATCTATTTGAATATGTCACCTCTAGCTTCGTCTATTTATATTTCTCATCTTCTATTTTTTTGGTATACTTTTTTGTTCGTTCTGTTAGTTTTTTTTTTTATGGCATAGAAATGAGAATATATGAAAGGCAATAAAAGATAGCTAAAAAGGACCAAATTGATGTTTTTTTTACATTAAAAACGCTTTAAATTAACACTTTCAAATATATATAAAAGAAATTCGAATAAGAAAAAGAAACAAAGTAGCTTGGTGATTTTTTATGCAAGAGAACTAATTTGTCGGTCTGCAGCGACGCGAGACAACTCCAAAGTGTAATTTAAAAGATCTCAATGAAATGATTTCAATTACAATTTAAAAAATCATTATATAAAGTTGTTATTAAACTTAAATTAACTTCGAACAAAACTTTTAATCAACCTTGTTTAGTAATCTTTCAAGGTGTAGTAGTTAGAATTATCTAATTTATATTTTTTTAAACGGTACTGAGTATAAAAAACAGAGCTCTAGTGTGTTCATGAAGACCCATTATTTCTTGTTCTATTTTTTTCTTCCTCCCTTTTCTCTCTCCTACCATGTCACTTTATGTCTTTTTTTTTTCTTGACCATTTAAATTTTTTGACCATTGAATTTTTATAAAATTTTGAGTTGGTTTTTGTTCAAATTAATTAACCTGCAAAAAACATGTGTTTTCAATAATGACGTACTTGTCTTTATCATACAAATATAATTTACTTGAATTTATGTTGGTGATTTTTTAGTAATTATTATAATTATTTCATTTGGATTTTTTTTATATATTATATTAATGATATTGTAATCTTGATATATTTTCAATATGTTTTTTTGTTACTTATACGAACTGTGATATTTCATAATGATTTTAAAAAATATATTGTTTTGGCATGATTTAAAAAAAAAACGGTGCTAATAAAAAAAAAAGTCAATATCACCTTCTGCCATGCATTAATAATTAAAATCTACAAGAACACAAGCCTATATGCAATTATTGGAGACAACAACAAGGCTATAGGGTCCCCTTTCTAAGGCCCATTAATCTTGGGGTCAGCGAGAATGACTGTCTTGATATATATATATATATATATAAAGTTATTACTTAAATCAACAAGGAATTTTTATTTTTTATAAGTAAAGAAAATAGAATCCCTATCTAATATTTTAATAATTAAATTCTCTAACTAGTCTTAGAGTTTTTAAAAAAATTATTTTTGATATTAATATATCAAAACAATCTGAAAATATATATAAAAAATTTGAGATAAATAAAAAAAATTTAATTTTTTTAAAATATTTTTAAAATGTAAAAACAAATGGGCTTTAAAATCTCTACAAAAGCTTAAAAAAACCCAAGAGCATTACCACTTGCCGAAAAAAATGACGTGCCTCACTTACCTTTGTCAAAAAATATGATCTACTTGTGTTTTTGTTGGTAATCTTTTTTGATATTATTGTAATTATCTCATTTAGATTTTTTTATAATACTAGTGATATTATAATTGAAGTTTCCGTATATTTCTAATTTCTTTTATTTTTTTTAATGTACTGTTTTTTTTAATTACTATTTTAAATAGCAACAATAAATATCACGTTTTCAATCGTGACAACTTATATGAATTGTGATATTTTATAATTTTTCGAAAACTATATTATTTTGGAATGATTAAAAAAAAACATGCTAAAAAAAAAAACCCAATTCCACCTCTTGCCATGCATTAATAATTAAAATTTATCTACCCACTTGCTGTGAGAATGAAGACCACAAGCCTATATGCAATTATTGGAGACAACGACAAGGCTATAGGGTTCCCAAACAAAAATAGAAAAATAAAAAATATATATATTCAAAAGAAATCCAAAAAATAATAGGAGCGATAAAAGGATGCTGGAATGCTGAAAAATGATCAAAAATTGGTTGAGGAGGTTCAAAAATGCAAAAGGTTGAAATTTGACAGTTTATTGTTGACTGATGAGAGTCCTGTTGACAAAGAAAATTCAATTTCGAAAAAAATATATTCAAAATTAGATATTTATGGACTCAATTAAATTTTATCTAAGATTTAATTGAATTTATGGAGGGTTTGATTGCAAGAAAAATTGATTTTTAAGTCAATTTAGGCTTTTATTAGAAGAAATTAAAGTTCTGGAGTCCAATTATAATTTTGAAGAGTTGATTTGGCCAAACCAAGGGTTTAATTGAATAATTATTGAAGTTTGATGGTCAATTAGGGACTTAACTGACACAGCCTAAAACCAAGGACCAAACCAGAAAAGGCACCAAAATTAAGGGATCCGATTAGAAATTTTTGTCAGGGGTTTGATTATAAAATTGCAAAAACTTCAATGACCAAACCAGAAGAACCTAAGCGGCGCCGTTTCCACTGAAGCGCATTTCACTATCTTCAACAGCAGTGAATCTTGATAATAAAGGAAGAAGACGTTAGTAGCGATAATAGAGCCATTTTCAAATCAAGAGGGGCGCGTATCGCGGCTGACATCCCTCGCCACCGTGATGCACGCCGGCTTACCAAAAACGCATGCGTCATTTCACTATAAAAGCCAGAGGAGGAGCCGAACAAAAGAGGAGAAGAGAAGGGGGGAGGAAGAGAGGCTACAATGAGGAGAAAAACAGAAGGGAGACAGTTTAGGAGAACGTGAGAAAATTGAGAGATTGGAGAAATAGTGAGAAAGCAAAAGGGAGAGAAGAGGAAGCAAACCGAACGGAAGCGGAGGACACGATGAAGTAGAGAACGCAGCACCACCATCGTCTCTTTCTTCTCAAAACCAGGTGTGTTCGCTGCCTTTCTCAGTTCCTGCAGAATGAGATGATACATGTTAGTATGTAAAAAACAAAAAGAAAATATAAGGAAACCAACACCGGGAATCACCAGTTGCAACACTTTGTTTTTTCTTTTGTTTCATTCTCGCACAG
>Ga0307517_10013555_pt1 | contig 11050 bp, 8 predicted proteins | sample 23_EM_MG_FD_194515 | JGI IMG/M metagenome (GOLD analysis project Ga0307517, IMG submission 194515) | Populus trichocarpa ectomycorrhiza microbial communities from riparian zone in the Pacific Northwest, United States - 23_EM | ecosystem: Host-associated > Plants > Roots > Unclassified | place... | reverse complement strand
TGTAGGGATCTCCGCGGTTCACAACCGACATTGGCAAAGAGTGTGCCGAAAAGAGGAGCACTGTTTCAGCCCGCTTGTTCTCGGGAAACCTTTGCAATGCAGCTTCGATATTTTATGCAACTGCCTATAATTCGATCAAATTTTTAAAAGTTGGTGATAAGGCCTATAAAAGAGTACTGACCTCGATAAAACCCGGGTGGGTTCCCCATCGATCAATGACACTCCACTTCACGTTACCCATTTCCCCCACTTTGCCACGTCGAATAGTTCGTTCAAACTATTTCCAGTACTTCAGCTATACTGGGGATATTGAGTAAACGCAATGGCTCTCTTAACGCCGTCGACGTGCGATGATCGGAGCGAGGAACCGCTGGAAAGGCAATGGAATAAGGTCCCCGTCCATGAAGAGATTCTTCAAGAAGTTGTGTGTTTCTTCAACCTAGAATGCGGGGAGGGAGGGATTCGATGTGAACACGCGGTTGTATTCAATAAAAAAAATTCAAGCGCCATCCAACTGTAGAAGGACCACCCACAGAGTTGTTACACTCCTTTGTCGTGTCGGGCTGCTTTGCTGTCAGTTGACGAGATCGATAAAATGCTAAGTAAAACTAACTTTTGACTGCATTATGGGCGTCTCAAAGGGCCAACTATCAACATGGACCTAAAGGTCCTGGTCATTCCTCTCATGACCAGGGCAAGGCCAGGGAACATGGGAATGCGGCGTTTATGACTACCGGACACCTCTCCCAGCGGGCAAGTTGGTCTGGCAGTGGTTGACCGGTAACCGGTCCGTACTATGAAGGTTCGCGAAGCCGCAATTTCGGAACCGAGTTTTTGGTTTGGTACTCTCGTCATCGACGGACATTTGTTCGCTATCATAACCTTCATCGCCTCGCGCGAGGGAGTGGCGTCGCAAACTGGACGGATCCCAGGACTGGTGGGAATCTAACGTAGCAGTCGTACAGTGGGTCTAACTTATAAATGTCCCACTGGTCTTGTGAACAGATACATAATTGCCTTTAGAGAATTAGACGTGCTAGCCGTCTACCAGTTACTGGCTTACCCGCACAACTCTATGAGTCTAGGAAAACTTCCTTCGTCGCCAGCAAATGGAAATACAGTGTCGGATAGTGTTCAGTGGATTTGCGAAACCTTTCAACTCCTCAAAACACGTTAACTGGTATAGTTTCTCTTTCCTTTGGACAAACTGCACCTGGTTAATGGAGTGCAATTATGGCCGCAAATTCACTCCTTCTCTCATCCTGGTTGATGATCTCACGTCTGTTTCTGTAACTTAACCACTCGGCTGGATTCCTGACTTGATCGCCAGACCCTCTACGCCTTCGCCAATGTTAAGCCAGACTCTGGCTCTATCTCTCTGATCTGTGGGCCCAGGTGCCGATGTACATATGGACTCAAAAGCGGTCGCAAGTTGGTCTTATGACCCGGTGAAACATGAAATGATCCACGAATGAAGGGAGAACACATCAGAAGACAAAACCTCGGGGAGTATGTTTTGGGAATTGAGAGGTTGTCGAGAGAAGGCATGTTCAGGAAAGGATCCCCAGCCCGGTCAGAGACTCGTTACGATCGTGAAAGACGTATGTGTGGTATGCCAACCAGTTGTGACTCTGCTCCAGGCCACCAGAGTAATAATCAGCCCCTGCATTAAGACAATACTTTTACCACAAACGATCCAGTTTATCCAATACAAAGATATAAATATTTTATCCTGCTCCCAAGTTCAACTCTGTCAGAGTGACATGAAATTGACTCATCTTCGCGGCCTAAGGTATGAGCACTTAGGGGGATGGATTACCAAACCAAGACTTCGAAATACATAACGATCTGACAAATCGATGTCGATCCAAAGCCCTTGAATGAATTCTTTGCTGTTGGGATACGAGAAACGAGAGTGACGAGCCTAATACTCGCGACGAGCAATTGCAGGTCGACTCGGCCGCAAGAATGCCGAAGACATTGACAAAAAGCACAGTTTAAGGATCTAACAGTGTACTTTACTGCGCCAATCCTTCCAAATATCCAAACAGACGTCGACAAAGTAAGTACTGGATGATAATGCCAACGTTGATTAACTTGGCATAATTAAGTACCGATAGCCTAAAGCTTAGCTATCAGACATCAAGATCGCGTTTGCCATAATCATGATATACCCAAAGGCGAATAGTCAGTGTATCCCAACGGTATCCCTTGCCTGTTACTCCGAGTCGTTCTGACCGTTGCGACAAAATATGGCGCTGGTGGGCGAAGTGGGCTAAACCCAAAAGGGGATTTAAATACCATGTTTAGATGAGTAAACTCACGTTTTCGTTGTAACCGTTGGATACAGTATCGCGCGCACTTTCGATCGCTGCCTTGAATTGCCTGGCATATCTCAAGTTGCAATCTCTATATCAATCTCGGAAGCCGAACAGATTTCAGTAGACGCCCTTTGTTTTGAATACAATGTTCCGTTCTTCAATGGGTTACTCAGGAGACCTGCAGTACAGTAGTCTTTCTCCCTTTGAACAAGGAATCGTATAACTCAGTCATTACATTGGCTCCCATCCCTCTGAGCGCTTGAGGAGTACAGTAAGTTAGTAACATCAATTAAAATCCTTACAGTTGAATTTCCTATTTTGTTAACGTTAACAACGCAATTACCATCGATCGATTGGCATACTAATGGGACCGCTCTTTGGTCTTTTGATACCTATCCGCAAACAACCCTTCGACTCTCCTTGTTATCTCCTCGAATAGGTGGAATGCAGAAGGGAAATCACGACCTCTTGGTTTGCTCTTGGTGGGAGTAGAGAAAATTTCATACCTCGTGTCTTAAATAAGAAAATTTCAGGGGTGATTTACCATGATACCTACGGGTCATCTTCGTTGATTTGTCATCAACGCTATCGCCACTGATCTGGGGTGTACTCACAAAAGAGTCAGATGCATTATGAATTTTGTAAGACATAAGTGGCATTATCATACCTGTCACCGGTCGAACAACGCATAATATTACGACACCTTCAGCGGCATAAAAACCTGGTACATACTACTAGAACACGGGAATATGCATAGGGCCATGAATTGTCCGAGCGTTTGGATGATTTACTTTACAAGGCATGCCCTCACGTTATAAAACTTACCCTGGTGAGTCACTCAAGAGTCAGTGACTCTGTACAACCCGCTCATAGCGTCTTTCATGATCGTAAATCTTCGGCCGGGCAGGGGATCCTTTCCTAGACCACCTTCAAGTCCCATTCCTTGAGTGAATCCCAAAAATTCCACAATGACTCGGACTTCACCGACAACTTACCTGAAGGTTGTGTCGGCTTGCGTGAGTATCGGTTTACCGTTAATTTCATATATGTTATTCCAAACATGAGGCAACGGGGTGTATCCCATTTAAAGTGATGTGTAATTTTAAATCAATTTTCTTTTGCCCGTTTTGGAAAAAGTAGAGAGTGTGGCATCGATCAACAGTTCTAAAAAAGGATCCCTCGTGATGTACATAGGGGTGTTCATGAACCAGCCAGGAACCTCACTTTTACTTCGCTCCCGGTGGTCTATGACAGCGTCAAATACCATCCTGTACGACATAGTATGAGATGAGTATTACCTTTGCCATGAAGCGAATGACAGAAAGTGCAGTGATGATGATCCACCCCGATGCAGACATTTCAATGGAAACGGGTCCATTCTTTGCGATAATATGAGGGGCTTGTTGAGTACTATCAATTCTCAATGCGCTTACCCTAACTATGTCTCCGAGTCTTGTCTAATCGTTTATGTCGTGGGGTCAGCAATAGAAAAGGAGCCGGTTACGACGATGCTTACACGGTGCATTCTCGACCCCAAACTGGGGTCATCTGGAAGCTGCATGGCGGAAGTATTGGCGTGCTGCATTGGAGACCCCGATGGAGAGAGGCCGCCCTCGACATCACTGGGACAAGTAGTCTTACGGACGTCTGCAGGAGATGACATCGTGTGGTGACAACTATTGAGAGCCAGAATCTGGTTCGATGAAGTGTAAGAAAGGTGGTAGCTGGGTGATCATATGGATGACCACTACTCGTCTCTTTATACGTAGTGGTCTGGTGTGTGACACCAGCCGTTATTTTTTATTCCCATTGAACTAGAATTCGAATGAAACTATCTCGACCTGTGACTTGAATTACTAGTAACTTACCTACCGTATCAGGTTCAATACAAATGACAAGACCGGCAACAGTAGGAAGGAGCTCGGCAGTGCCCCCAAAGAAACGAGGATAGGGTGTGCATGTGGATTCAACATATCCCGAGACCTTTGATCACTGGCATGAATCCTGACTATGGGTCGGGTCCGGCTCAGATGGACGGAAGACGTAGGGAGATGCGTATTGAATTCATGAAACCGTCAGTCAATACTACAGGTAACCATATACACGAGGCAAGTAATAGAACATTTTACTGCTAAACGGCTATATGTGCAGCCCTGGCCACCCGGCGTAGAAGGGAAAACGAAATTCTAGAAGTTTCAGCCAAACAAGTGCAGTTAAGCAGTATTAATTGGAACCACAAGTCTCTTTTTGCGTTTTGGAACCAGGAAAGGTTCGAATTTGAAATTCTCACTTGAAATTCCCGAAATTTGAAATTCGGAATCAAATACAAATGTGTTCCGTACCTCGGGCCTCGATAATTCAGTTATCACTTATCTTTCGATTGGTTAAATTGAAATAAGGTTGGAGTGAAATGAAATAAAGCTTTCAGCGTAAGACTCGAGCCTAATACAATTAATTGGTGATACCCAGAACCCAAACCAAAGTCAAGGACCAATCAACGGTCGTTGATAAAGGATCTCTGAAATTCGGATAAAACAATTGAATAATAGAATCAAATTCAATCAATCACGAGTAACTTCTCCTGCACAACTCGGGCGTTTCTGAGCATTGATGATTGGGTAGGGGAGGCCAATTCCTTTTCAAAGGGTTCGTCTATGAATTCAGATCTAATGCTAGAAATTGAATAATGTACACATGCGCAAAACCACATGATAATCTATTTGAAATTTTCTTACCAACGGGCAAGTCAGAGATAAAGAACCGAACCAGCGACACACGCAAGCGACAGCGCCATTTTGATGGAAAAGGTTCGTAACAAGTTGGACTCTCCTTCACTCGTCTTCGTATCGAGGTTCGTGGCGTTATTACTGCTTCCCCAGAGACGAATGTTACGAAAGTAAGTGTGCGTCGTGACAGGTGTTGCCCAACTTGAGTCCGAACCTCCAAAGAACGTACTGCAAGTATCATGTGAGGGCCGTTCCATCAGAAGTGATAAAGATAAAAAGAAACGAACGAGAAGTAAAATCCATTTACTGCAACGGAATCGGCCGCGCGAATTTGCAAATTGGATTGTGAAATGACAAGGGCATCGTTGACACTAATATAGTTTAGTTTACGATCTGCTGCAAGTGATGTGACTCACAAGAGCTGTATGTATCCGTTATCGAGGGTAGGGGGATCGTTTAATTGGACGAAAAGGGAAAGACGCATCCATCTGATGAGCGTCAACAATATGAAAGGATAGCAGTGCTGAAACATACCGTCCGCTGGCTATGCTGAAATTGTAATTCCCCCGCTGTACAGATACACCATAGTCGGAGTTACATGTGACGGACGTTTGGGAACAAAGGCCGTTTAGAGTGGGAATGTAGGCGTAGACTAACGCTCGATTTCAGCACTAATTCAAAATGGGGGTTGGCATTCATACCTTCGCCCGCTCCTTCCTTACGCCACATAAGACGTGTGCTAAAGCAAGACAAACCATCGGCTTGATTACCACCTGAGCAACCTGTCGAGTTCAAGCCGCCACGAAGACCTGGAAGCTTCCCGCCTTTAACCCAGTCGAAGTTGGAATCAAATGCAAGTTCGTAGGAGACCATCATCGTCCTGAAGCTCGAACCGTCCGTAGTGTTCCAGAGAGAGTAGAACTGAGCCCCCCCAGTGTCGTGTGAGAAACTCCCTTCTGGGTAGGTAACGCGCAGGACTGGTCCAGAAGGAGAAGAAGAGACGCCTTGAGCACCCGATGGTGGGCTATTCGGGAAAGGATCTTTTACGAACGCGAGATTCTGCGGACCGTCCTGGATCTGGCCCTTTCCCAGAGACCATCTGGACACGAGGAGACTCGCGGTGTCATCAGACGAGAGAGTGGCTGTAGGGAATGGCAGGGTAGTGCTTGTCGGCAGGGCATACCTCGATGCGAGTGCATCGGGAGCGATCTGAGTGGTGGATGCAGCGAGCGTCGTATAAATTAGAGAAATAATACATAGGAATGTGCGGGACATCGTGATAAGAGAACAGACGACGAACCAGTGGTCGTCAGGGTATAAAAATGGCTCAGTGATGCTAGTCCGCCGCACTTGCCTAATTCAGCAATTTAGCCAGCCTCCGTCACATGATGAGCAGCACAGACTGCACAGTCGACCTGAAATGTTCAGCAATTCGAAAGAAAATGCCTCGGATGCAGATTCAGAGTACAGACGCCCTCTCCTCGACGCAGAAGCCCAGGCTGGCAACCATTTAGACGACCACTACGGTCCAGAGCATGATGAAAGCGCACTCGTCACTCCGAGAACAGCAGGAGGGTCAAAAGTTGTCACGTTCAAAGACGAAGTCCAAGTTAGAATCATTCCACCGCCGCTGCGGTCGACGACGACGAGCAGAGAAGCAGGTGAGCTACAAGTTCTTCTGTCATGCATTGTCTGAACATATAACCGTAGAATTTGAACTCGATTCAGACGAACTAGACGACCGATCTCCGCAAGACCTCGAACGACACATTCCACATTCAGACAATGACCAACGGATGCCCCTACTTCTCGGTCTATTCGATTCCTCTGCCTCTCAGAGGAGTCTCGACGCCTCAATTCAGATGCGCACAGGAAACGGTTCCTCTGTCATCGTTGGAGAGGATACAATAAATTTGGATGAGTTAGCTGCTAAGCAAACTGCAGGAGGTGGTCTTATTGACTCAATAGCTAACATGGCAAACTCGATTCTCGGCGCTGGTGTGTTTCTTCGCTTCGTTCAAACCGGTTTCACAGACTTACCTGTGTTGCAGGTATCATTGGTATGAGTAGCGCCTGGCTCGTTCTGTTTTATTTCACTCATCTAATCTCGAACAAGGTCTACCGTATGCCATCCGTCAAGCTGGTTTCTTCACGGGTCTCGTGCTACTGGTAGTGCTCTGCGCTGTCACAGATTGGACTATTCGTCTCATTGTAATTAACGCAAAGCTGAGCGGAGGTCGTTCCTATATTGATGTTATGAACCATTGTTTTGGAACAAGTGGGAGAGCAGCCGTCTCCTTCTTTCAATTCTCATTTGCCTTTGGTGGTACGCCCCTCTTTCTTATTCCTCGTCCAGCTATTGGAGTTGTGTAATCTCTAGGCATGTGCGCATTTGGCATTATTATCGGCGACACTCTACCTTCAGTCCTACGTTTTGTATTCCCAACTCTCCCTACGATACCCGTTCTCAAAATATTCGCCAACCGACAATTCATCATTGCGCTTTGCACCACCTGCGTTTCGTACCCTCTGTCTTTGTACCGCGACATCCACAAACTAGCCCGAGCTTCTGGCTTAGCCCTGGTTGGAATGATTATTATCGTTATTGCTGTCCTCGTCGAAGGGCCTCATGTGCCCCCAGAATTGAAAGGCAGCCAAGTGGGCAAGTTTTCGATCTTTGAGACAGGTATATTCCAAGCTATCGGCGTCATCAGTTTTGCTTTTGGTGAGGTCCTATTCAAACTGGGCGCAGGGTCGCGGTGCTCACTAAGGCGTTCTAGTTTGCCACCATAATTCCCTCCTCATCTATGGGAGTCTACGTACTCCCACCCTAGACAGATTTGCCAAAGTCACACATATCTCCACTTTCGTCTCGTTGGTTTCCTGCATGACTCTCGCAATTTCTGGCTACCTTGTCTTCACGGATAAAACTCAGGGGAACATTCTCAACAACTTTCCACAAGTAAGTCTAATCAATTAAAGTTCGTTCAAAGTTGGCTGATCCTGATCCAATAAGAATAATACTCTGATTAACGTCGCGAGGTTCGCCTTTGGTATGAACATGTTCACAACGCTTCCACTAGAGCTCTTCGTGTGTAGAGAAGTGCGTTGTTTTCCTCTCCAGGACCCTGGAATATCCCATTGACTTTATGTTGGATTCAGGTTGTAGAGCAATTTTTCTTTTCGCATGAGGCATTCAGCCCTCATCGACATTTCTTCTTTACAACCGTGATTCTTTACTCCTCCATGTTCGGTCCGTGCAGCCATTCCACTTACTACTATCCATTTCTTAAACTCATGCTTCTCTGACCCTTTAGTGGCACTAATTACCTGCGACCTAGGCGTTATGCTCGAAATCACCGGCGGCGTCTCAGCGACTGCTCTCGCATTTATCCTCCCGGCGGCGTGCTACATCAAACTAGTGGACAAAAGATTGCCTTGGTACAGCCGAACAAAACTACCAGCAGTGATATGCGCGACCTTTGGTGCAATCGTGATGTTACTCTCGCTATGGCTTGCTCTTGCAAAATCATGGACACCAAAGGGCGCTGCCAAGATGTGTACTTGAAAATTGTTTTTTACCCACCTTCGTTTTCTGAACTCTAGAACGTTCTTCTGATGGGAGTTATTATTAAATAATGTAGATTCGATATCAACAACAGAACTATAAATGCATAGCAAGATTTAATTAATAGGATTTCAACCAAACATCTTTCAGCCATGGAGTCGTGCACCTAATACCATACCAAGGCCCGTAATATCATCGAGTTTCTCCAACCGAATACCCTTCGCATAGCTCTCCATGGAAGAGAGCGGAGAGACGTCGAGCTCCTCGTACTTACTCCAGACATGTTCAATTCTGTCGAGGGGAGATTGGTCGTGCCTGCTGCTCTCTGGGTCACAAACTAGAAGCCAAATGGCATCGTAACCGCCTGCACCAGGGACACCACCTCCAACGACGCCTGCTTGCGTAACGCAGACGTCCAACAACCGTGTCTGCTCGTCGGGTTCGATAGGAACACCAGCAAGATTGCCCATTTCTTTCATTTTGAAGCGGATTTCCTGGGTAACATAAATTATTTGAACTGCAAGAGGAAAAGGTTTTTTTTATACCTGTGAGATCCTGTGAGCCTGATAAAACGTATTGACAATAGGTTGTTCAGCAGGCGGCTGAAGCGGGTTTGCCTCCCACTGCACAGGTTGTAGTGTAGAAATGTACTTGACCGCACTTTTGTAGTTGGAAGGGTCTTGATCATGCAATCTTGAAAGATGGAGTAAAGTATGAGCGAGGGACTGATTCAGTTGGTCGAGGTGTTTCCAGACGGTCCCAGCTGATGAACAGAAAGCAAAGGGTATATATGAGGTCAAATCATGAAAAAATCAAGGATCGTTTACCCTCTTCAAACTTTTCTTTGCGCCACTTCAACACCTTCCCGACGAGAGAAGGAGTATCGCTTCCGCCATCGACGTCTGCGAGCATAAGCCTGGTACATGGCGGAAGCTTGAAATCCTCAATTCGGTGGTCCCACGCAGCATTTGAAGGTGATAGAATGGGTAATAATTTTGGCTATAAACGAGGGGGGAAGGAATGAGAAGTTTATCCAAATTTTTCATTTTTCAAAAAAAGGCATTTTCGCCACTTACCAAAGTTTCACTCATCAAATCCTGGATGACCAACGGATCGAAACGAGTGTAGAGATGACTGCCAAAGACGGCGGATGAGACGTCGAACCCGCTGCCTACTTTGCCTTGTGCGACGCAGTGGACGAACTGAGCAAGGTTGTGCGCTAGGTGTCTTCCTTGGGTTATAGCACCATCTGATGATGGTGATAATGCCGATAGAGGGATAACAGAGAGATGCACGAGAAGCGCCGAGGTGAGCGAGGTGATCAGTGCGGCGGAGGACCCGAGGCCGGTCTTGTGGACTTCGGAGAGGGTAACGCCTGTAGGGTTGAAGGCGGGGATGCTCGCCAGCGACGCGATCGTCCGTGGCAGGCGAAGTAATTCCAGCTACACCCCATGCGTAATAGGTCGTCAATTAATTATGTAAAAGATGAGAACTACACACACCGTTGTACGTTGGGAATAAAAATCATTATCTCCAACGATGGTGATACAAATGCCTTGGGCAAGACGCTCTCTGATAGCATCCACACCGTTTACTTCTACCGCCAACGCGATGGTGTGTTGCAGAGCGAGATGAACGAACTTATTACTACTAGTGCTATTGTCAAAGGTCAGTAAATGCAAAAAGATCATATCGACAGAACGACATACTTTTCTTGGGTTGCCTCAATTACATGCTTGGACTCATCGAGAGAGACAGAATAAGACCAAGTCGCGTCTAAAAACTGAGGAGATTGAACGCGGATAATCAGTGGTGGTGGTGGTGATGATGGGCCAGTTTGGATGACCGCATAAAAGCGCGACGATGCCGAAACGACGACACCAGAATAAGCTGGGTCAAGGACGAGATATCCACCTGCAATGAGGACCTTTCCTGGGGCTGAGACGACGGTGGTAGAAGACATATTTGAGAGCAGAGGACAAAGATGGTATTCAGACAGGTCGCTATTGTGTATGGCTTTATAGAGTCTACAAATGCATTGTCCAACATCGTCCGATCATCAGTTTATTCAATCCCTCAAGTTTGAAAAAAAAAATATGGCCGCGGCAGGAAATAAAATCTATGATCGTCTCCAACGTCAACGTAATTTTTCACGAGTACCGACAAGCTCGTTCTCGTCAATGACCCTCAATTAGCTGATAGGGTTTATACACATCGCGAAGTCTATCTCCCTCCTCGCTTAAACCAAGCTTTTTGCTGTCCGCACGTTGCGTTCGTGCATCCCGGACATCGTAAATCCAATTGGACACTTGTTAGGCTATTCTCTGAGCAGGTCTCACGAAGATGTTCGGTAACGATATCTGCCAGTGCGCGGATGAACACTGGAGAATCGTTCAGAGACACTGCTCGATGAATTTCCATGCCGAGCTAAAAGG
>Ga0307517_10013554_pt1 | contig 11051 bp, 15 predicted proteins | sample 23_EM_MG_FD_194515 | JGI IMG/M metagenome (GOLD analysis project Ga0307517, IMG submission 194515) | Populus trichocarpa ectomycorrhiza microbial communities from riparian zone in the Pacific Northwest, United States - 23_EM | ecosystem: Host-associated > Plants > Roots > Unclassified | place... | reverse complement strand
TCACGGGATAAAAGCAGGACTTTTTTCCTTATTCTTTTATTTCGTTCATCAGTCTTTTCTCGTTCACGTCCTCACTCTTTTATTTTGTTTCTATAAGTCAATCAAACTACGTTTGCTCCCCCATAACATATTAAGAACAAGCCCTTGACAGCAGCTCACCAATGTCGCTATCGAAGGTATGTTGCCGGGATTGAAATCTGCAGAGCCCAGCTCAATTGCAAGGGCATGGCAGAGCTGATCTGCTATCAATGGCCGCTCCGCATGACTGATCCACATTAAAGCTTCCATCCCGAGTCTTGATTTATCCCCACCCTGCTCCTTTATCCGTTCGATTGTTGCACCGTAGGCATCGTCCAACCCTAACCCAGCAGTCATTTTACTCATCTTTTCTCGTCTCCGATGTATTGTTGCCTCTTGCAAGATTGCTTCGATATTTAGAGAAACGAGTAGAAACCTAAATATATATTAGCCGATAAGATAGGATTAGATTCTCAGCATTATGGCCACTACGCACATTTCCGGTATACTTCCGGGAATCTTCTCCAGAATATCTGCCTCCAGAGTCTTATCCATAGCATCCGGTGTTTCGTCCTCCCTCAGTCTGACACGAAGGAATCTGATGATGTCGCCCTTGGGGGGACCAACTGAGACAGTTACTACCTGCCCGGCGAGGCACCTTTCAATCTCGGCCCGAATATGAGGCCTTCCGGTCACGAATATTCGCGCATTCGGGGACTTCTCGAGGATTTCTTTCAAGGAATCAAACAGCCGAAATCGCTGAACAGCAGTGCATTCATCGAGAGCGTCAATGACCATAAATGTGGGCTGTGAGGAGGTTATGAGTTGCAGTATCTTTACGATATCACCAAGTTGGGGTCTGCGTCCACTAACGGCCTTCCTTTGGTCTTGCAAGGCCCGGCATATATCCTCCGGGACCCCCCCCATTCCACCGATCGCCTGCTTCACTAGGGAACCCAGCATACTGGTGGCTGTCTGCTCTTTTCGCGCCGCAAAATCAAAGTAAAAACATAAAACAGCAGCGTTTTGTCCTTTGGTCCGGTCGCCTAGCCTGTCTACTACCAGCGAACTGTAATCGCACCATGTTAGCACTACTTCACTCCTCTCCCCGGAGAATGAATCTAGTTACCTAATAAATGTCTTTCCGACACCCGGATTTCCATAGCAGAACAGAACTGCCTCATCGGCCTCACCTCCCCCACTCAATCCGCACCATCTCCTAAATTCCTCAGTATCCATGAGCCATTCCCCGACATCATTCACTCGGCGCTCTTGAATGTCGCTATGCCGCGGGCGGGAGTCAAGTGGTGATAACCATTCTAGGAGTGGAGACAGATCACCGGAGACGGTATAGTTGTTCCATACATTACTAGTCGTGGTAGTATTATAAGAGTTCGTGGTATTGAGGCAGTTGTTGCTCTCCGTGATGGTATATTGAGACATGTTCGACAGTTGATTGCTCGCTCTTTCAGAATGGAAGAGTATAGGACGGTCGGTTGATGATATTCCTGTGAGTAGAAGTAGAAGAAAAGCGGGGTGTAGTTTAGTGAAAGGAAAGCGGAGGTCTATTAAAACAGCGTTGCAGGCCCAGCTAGTTTGGATGCCAAAGAAATTCGCTACTATTCGCACTGTATAATCGGGTATCCTGTGCACGAGTTTCTATTATAAAATCCTAGCCTACCTACTGTACAAGTTACAAGCATAGAACCCGAACACAGGAATAAATAATTTGTATGACAAATTGGATGTGCGTATCTGACCACCCATACAAAATTGGGACTGAAGGGTTCGAGTTCTACATGTCTTCTGTAACATAAGATTGATGTTACACCACGGCGTGTAGCGTTCCAACAGGCAAGACTCACCTTACTCACTTCGAATACCGGTATCGCCTATGAATCTATGATACCATTCTCGCGGTGAGAATGTTGTGAGCAACCTGCAAGGATTTATACTCGGAAGACAAAAGTGCATGAGTTTTCGTGCAACGGAACCATCGCCAAAAAGAAATCTTCGCATTTGGAACCACCACAACCACGCCTCTACGGATCCCCGGCACGGAGTCCCAGCATGCCCAAGTCAAGTCTCTCTTAGAATTCACAGTCCCATTAAAGAAGATAGAGTCCCCTGCCGAGCTTCCGGTCATATGCACAACAGCTTTATCTCAGTTGATGGTGGCCGCCGGGTAACCGAGGTTGTGGCCTGCGGTAAACCCGCTCTGCTGTACTTGTAATGAGTTAAACTCCAGCCTAAATCCACCCTTTATAAGCGTATAAGACAGAGCTTGTGCCAGGTGGAGAAAGGCCTCTGCATCGTTCTCAGGATTCTTTCTTTTGGTGTGTGCTGGCATGTCGTGTGGTCACTGTGGTGAGCATTGGAGAGGATTCTTGTGTTGAAGGTTTGGGTGTGATTTTTTTTAGCGATGGTTGCGTTTCACAAAAACTCATGCACTTTTGTCCTCCGGATGTACCACCAACTCCTCTCTTCCTCCACCTTGAGAAATCACGTCAGCAGGCCCCAAATTAATCAACATCCCGCTCTCAACCACATCTCCACCGGTGAAAGTTTGAAAATATCACAAGCTTTCAATAATGACCATAACTCTTTCAACAATACTTTAACTACATCACTCTCGATAATGAATCTAAATGTTAGCGTATCTATCTCAACTAGAGCTACGGGTGATTTACTCAGTTTTGCGGGTTTTTAGCTAATTTACGGATAACTTAGCCAAAGATAGCGGTTCATGATATGACTTTGCTTGAGGAAAGCACGCAGGGTTTATGTTGTGTTGCATTTACTACAGGGGTAGATTTTGCCTAGTCTTGGCGGACAGGGGGGGCGGACTCTATGTAAGGCTACGATCTTTCACTCCCCTCGCGCCTCCTTCCCACGATGGCAACACAGCACAACGGAGGAACCGTTTGCACCGTCAACCGAGGAAGGAGAATTTGGTGTACCGGATAACAAGAGGAGGATCTCCTGTACCTAGATAGTCGGACAACCAGAAGGGTTGGGCTTTCTTTTAGGTTGCATTTTTTTCTCTTCTCTGCGGTTCTCTGGGTTGGCTTTGGATAAGAAGTTTTTGAGTTAGCTTAGCGAACTTGAATTGATCGTGACTTGTGTGGTTTTTGTTTCTAGAAGGGATTTCTTGATAGTAACAATTGTTCGCCTGTACCTCTTGCGTTTTGAAGAGTAGATACGCTATCCTGAGTTTTTTTGTTTTCAGTACGGTATCGAGACATCAGCCCAACGGGTGGACAGTAGAGGGGCTGGCTGCTGGAAACCCGGGAATTCCGACGCTGGCATAATGGTAGTCAGGGTATGAAGCTAATCATCCCACCTTATTCTGCCATGGCAATCCAGGGGTGGGGAAGAGCGATATCATGTAAGGGTGAGTGCATTATTGCCGGAAATCAAATAATAGTTTTACAGATATGCCTTGAAGGCTCACTACAGAAAACAATAATAACAAAAGCCTTCCGCAGGTCCTTCACCCCCTACACTCCCTGCCCCCTCACTCCCTCAGCTCCCAATTTACCCACTGGTTGCCCGCAGTCAGCTCAGCCGGTTTTTCACAATACTCATTTAGTGCCCTCTCTGCGATCTCCAGCTTAATTGTAAGATATTCAATTTGTCTCTTCTGGGCCGCTGAGGAAAGGTCGGGGGAGGTGACGGTGGGTTGGACGTCCAGGCGGGCGCCCGAGCAGATGATATCGGGGAAGATAATATTGGGACAGGGCAGGTTGGGGCAGACGGCGCTAGAGCAGATAATTTTGGGATAGGAGGGGCGGGCGGGCAAAGTCGCATCGGGAAGGATAAGATTGGGGAGGGTGATGGAGGGGCAAAAAACGTCCGGAAAGACAAGGTTGGGGCACGATGGCCAGGTTCCGTTGGTGAAGGTCTCACTCGTGAATGTCCCGTTCGGGAAGGTACCGTTCGGGAAAATAAGGCCGCCGATGCAAGTGAGGGAGGACTGAGGGTTAGGCCATACGCATTCGATGAGGAGCCCCAGCAGGACCCCGCCAATCCCGCAATGAGGGTCGATGCTGATGCCCCGTGCTTGGCCCAGAATCCTAGACAATAGTAAGAGGTTTGTTCAAGTTATTTAAAGGTTCCAGACAGTCCGGATCGGTAACTTGGTCATTTGATACCAATATACACTGGAACGTGTTGTTGAGACAACCACCGTTCTCTCCCGGTAGCGCCACATTAAGACCGCCAAATCTACACGGGCTTCTATTACAAATCCTAGCCTCAAAACTTTGTATGGCAAACCGCATGCGCGTACCTGACCACCCATAGAAAATTCCGACTCAAAGGCTCATGTTCTATACGCCTGTAACTTATATGATCCATCTTACACCACGCACTCTAGCATGCCGACCCGCAAGACTCTCACCCTACGGTATTTACTTTAAAAGTGATACCATTCCCGCGGTGAGAATATCGTCGGCAACCCGCAAGGGTTCGCCAACTCCGCTTTTCCTCTATCTCGAGAAATCGCCTCAGCAGACCCCAAGTTAATCAACCTCTTGCTCTCAATCACGTCCCCGCAAGTGAAAATTGAAAAATATCGCAATCCCTGAGAAGAAACCATAACTTTCAACAATACTTTTAACTACACCACTCCCGATAATAAGTCTAAAATGTTAGCGCATCTACCTCAATTAGAGCCATGGGTATGGCATAGAGATATCGGAGCCTGGAAAGTATAGGAGCTTGGCTGCTGGAAACTCGGGGACTCCAACGATGGCATAATGGTAGTCTGGAGAATGAAGCCATCCCACATTATTCTGCTACGGTAATCCAGGCACGGGGAAGAACGATATCATGTAAGAGAGAGTGCATCACTGCCGGAAATCGAATTATGGTATTAGAAGTATGTGCATCGAAGGCTCACCACAGAAAATAATAACAACAAAACAGCGTTCCGCAGATCCCCTATCCCCCCAACACACCCTATCGCCCTCTCATTCTCGCAGTCCCCACTTCACCCACATGCCACCCACAATCGTCTGGGCCGGTCACCCACTCTAGGCACAGCACTCTTTCAGTGCCATCTCCGTGGCCTTGAGCCTTGGCAATTCGAAAACTCTCCGGACCCTTTTGCGCCAAGATAGGGATTAGTAAGAGCAGAGGCTTCAAGAGCATTTTTAAATGGCCAAGTAGTACTAAGCCAAGGAATTTCCCTGGTCCAGGCCGCAGAGGAATGGTCGGGGGATAAATGTGGTGCGCACGTCCGGGCAGACGTCGGGGCAGACGATGTTGGGGAGGTTAAGGTTGGAAGAGTGGCAGGCGAGGTCGGGGAAGGTAATATTTGGACATTGAAGGTCGGGGGAGGAGGGACAGGGCAGCAGGAGAGACAAGTCCCGTTCGGAAAGATAGGGCCTGGGAATGTCCCGTTCGGGAGCATAAGCCCGAGGCAAGTGAAGGAGGGCTGCGGGGCTGGCAAAACGCGTCAAAAAGTTGCCCCAGCAGGAGCCCGCCAATTCCCCCAACCAGGGTCGATCTGAATCCCCCTTGCTTCGTCAAAAATCCTAAAGAATATGAAATGACCAAGTTAGCGATCCGGATTGTTTAGAACACTTAAATGACTTAAAAAAAACCTCTCCTTGAGCGAGCAATTGATTTCGTGGGCTTGACGGGACCGGTCCGCTATCTGTAGGCGGTCAAATGACAAAGCTCTTCAATTGAGCCACCTCTTTCTTAATCCAACTCTGGATTGTACTCGTGCGTCTTTGCCAAGAATACCTCCGTTAGCCGAAAGTGGAGTACCTTCTAGGCTCAGTCCGGATTGCAGGACATGAAGAATACCTACTTCTACAACAGGGTGTTGCATATGATCAATAAACAATCATCTCCTAACCCGTATACCAAACATCCACATTCTGAAGAGTAAGAGAAAACAAGAAACCAGTCGTTATTCTTGATTAGGGTTTCAGAGGGGTGTATTGAGATCCAAGGGAATATTGGCACTGTGTATGCAAGAACACGATTGGTACAAGTATTCTTTGCTCACTGAAGTTGCCACTGGTTGTTGCTGTCGTCAGAGTCCACATTTAGTGCACAAGTACCTAGGTATCGGCTAGCGGAGGTATTCTTGGCAAAGACGCGCGAGTACAGTACGGAGACAAAACCTTTGGTCCGATGCCCTTTTCACACCAAAAATGGACATTTTTAAACAAACAATTCTCAACACTGCTTAGATAAAAACACTTGAAATCTTTCTATCAGCTAGGGAATCACTATCTATTCAAACCTCTATAAGTAGAAGTGTAAGTAATCAAAGCAGTTGTCATAGTTCATGATTGCATCAACTAGTGTGAAAGTGACTTTGATTTTTGTATGCGGCTCCATACAAAAAAGTACATGGTAACCGATACCAGATACTTAAATGGGCTTTTCTCCACCACTTGGCAATATTTAAGGATTCTGTAAATTTCTTCATGTTATCTACAGGTTTGCTAATACAAGGACAAATTTTTGATGATTCTCATAGACATTACGCAATAAGAGAGGGTGGTGAAGATGGGCACTTTTGGTGTAAAAAGGGCATCGGACGAAAAGCTTTGTCCTAGTACTTTGGAGTTTTCACCACTTAAAGTGAGCTCTGAGCCTGCAACCGGCTCCACACTACCGGACTTGCAATTATATCTTTGGATTTCATATATCCAATCCCATCGTTAAATTTCAGGCCATTCTAATATGCTAGTGTAGCCGAATTGAAGAAGGACACTGGTGGTGGCAACGCCTATACTCGCGGCAAGAATAATTCCTGGGACAACGGGCGCAACAACGGTCCCCCCGCAAAATTCAACCATCGTGAGAACAACAATGGCGATTACGATGGCAACCACAACTATATTGATTATTAATACTAAGCCCTGTATATTTGAGTCCCCCCCTCTCTCTTGGAGCAATGGATCTCCTAATTGAACTTTTCATTTTAACTATCGTTGAGCCATTGCCATGGTTGTCTGAGGTGTTATGGTTGCGCCCGTTGTCCCAGGACTTATTCTCGCCGCTAGTACAAAGTTTCCGGCTTCAGTTCGGTGGCACTAGTAAAACCTTTACCGGCTACTGCTACTGTTGATCGCGCCCTTTCACACAGATCGAATACTATGCTTTGTATGGGTTCGCTGTTATTCCTAAAAAGATGCCCATCCTTAGCGCGGAGACACGAGCGTTGGATAGGCTATATCCACAGCTTCGTGAGCTGGCGGGGTGGGAAGCTAGTGCGTTTTATGGGGCTCAGCGGGGTCAATCATGCAGTGTACTATAGTATGCGACATCCCCAATATTTCATTTCCATTTATCCGCACAACATTGGTCTTCTGGAGCGGTTTAAAGATGGTATTGTGTCCCGAATGTGAGTCTTAGACCTACAGTAACGGTATCATAGGCAATTGAACGACATGGAGGGCGAAAACAACGGTAAGGAAATCTTCGACGAGAAGTGCGAGATAGCATCCGATGGGGAATTATGGTGCGCTAAGGAGGCGCTTGTGAGGAGGAGGTTGGATTGGAGATTGCTACCGCTGTTCACAGTGGGGTATCCGCTTTGCTTTATTGATCGGTAGGTTGCGGGGTGAGTCTAGTGGTTCCGATGCAGTCCCGCTAACATGTCCCCGGTGGTATGATACAGCTCTTAAGTTTTGTACGCTCTACAAGAAGAGGTGCGCAGCGAGCAGGGGGCTAAGGGCAGTAACCTCCCCTGTGGAGACTACAAAACTTAGGCGCGTACCTCCGTAGGAAGAGAGATTAAATTAGTATTTACCTAGAAGAATTTAGGCCTAGGATATGGGCTATTAGAAGAGTGTGTCGTCCTATCATTTCGACCAATGAATGGCTGTTTCCGGTATGCAGCTACAGTAGGTTGATTTATCGTGAAAACGAATAAATTCTTATGATAGGGTGTCGTGTGCACGAGTTTCTATTATAAATCCTAGCCTATCTACTGTACGAGCTAAAGGCATATCCCGAACACAGGGATAAAAAAATTGTATGGTGAGCTGCCTGCGGGACTCAAGCGTTCGAGTTCTATTCATTTAACTTACCCGATTTATGGTACACCACGCAGTTTAGTTGTTCCGACAATCAAGACTCTCACCCTACCGTACTCACTTCGGATATCACCAACCATTCCCGCAGTTGGAATATTGTCAGCTACCCGCCAGCATTTGCCACCAACCATGCTCTTCCTCCATCTTGAGAAATCACATCAGAAAACCCCAACTTAATCAACATCCTGCTCTCAGCCACACATCTCCACCGGTGAAAATTCAAAAATATCGCATGTTTTCAACAATAGCCATATCTCTTTCAACAGTGCTTTTAACTACACCACTCCCGATAATAAATCTAAAATGTTGGCCTATCTACTAGTATCTCAATTAGAGCTACGGATAACGTAATTTACCGTCATGCGGCTCTTCGCAGGGATCCGGCTCGGCGCCAAGACCAGTGTTGATGAATACCCCACTTTGCCTGGCAAGAGGTGTAGCCATCGCTAAAATTGATCGCAGGTCACCAAATTTCACAGGATGCCAGTAATTAAGCCAAGAAAGAAGGACGAAGCAGAAGAAAATATTCAGAAGGGGATTACCCACTACCGCCATAGCGACAAGCCCGCTATTCGAGGCTCAGCAGAGAACATCAGGAAAAAAAAAAGGTTACACCGGAACGCATCCCGTGCTCCCTGTGCGTCCGGCGGTCCAGGCGCATATAACGTAAACTCGCTTCCTGGGTGTGCGGTCTATTGGGGGGTGCTTGTGAACAGGGTTCCATGCCGCCCGGAGGCACCCGACGCAACCCAGGACTCAGAAGGTACCGGACGCAGAAAGGTTCTCCAAACGCAACCCGATAGGATAGTAGAATAGTGGAAGTACTCAGGTGTAACTGGCTATGATCGGATACCTCCTAAGTCAACAACTTTACCTTCGAGGACTTTGAATGAGATAGTGAAAACTGTGGAGGATATCCAAATTGTCCGGAAAGATCCATCCAGTATTACTTATGTTTACTTATTTGAGTCATTTAGATACTACAATAGGTATATATTTATTAAAGCTAGTCTAGAAAACAGTAGCACTCGTAGCTAACAATGTGAAAGTACATGCCCGGAGAACTAAAGTACAAAAGTATGGATAACCCTTAAACCAGCGGTCAGACAGCATCGGGACAGGGTGCGTTGGAATCCGCCGGTAGAGGGGAATCGAATGGTATGGGTTTCAAAGCGTCCACATGGCTATAGAGGTCAGCAGGATGAAAAGGGCAGATATCTCAGGGGGCAGAGGTCGGCCAGAGTCGGGAAGGGTCTCATTGGAGTGCGCTCGGCGAGGGGAATCGGATGGTATATGTCTCGAAGTGTCCGCATGGCTATAGAGGTCAGCAGGATAGAAATGGCAGATACCTCAGCGGGCAGATGTCCGACAGGGTCGGGAAGGGTCTCATTGGAGTCCGCTAGGCCAGGGGAATCGAATGGTATAAGCCTCGAAGCGTCCGCATGACTGTAGCACCCAGTAGCCAACAGTTTGTCAGTACTTGCCCGGGGAACACCAGTACAAAAGTATGTATAGCAATTGAACCAGCGGTCGGACAGCATCAGGACAGGGTGCATGGAATCCGCCGGTCGAGGGGAATCGAATGATATAGGTCTCAAAGCGTCCGCATGGCTATAGAGGTCAGCAGGATGGAAATGGCAGATACGTCAGTGGGCAGATGTCCGCAAGGGTTGGGAAGGGTCTCATTGGAGTCCGCTCGTCGAGGGGAATCGCATGGTATAGGCCTCGAAGCGTCCGCATGCCTGTAGCACCCAGTAGCCAACAATTTGAAAATACTTGCCCGAAGAACTCAAGTACAAAGGTATGCATAGCCATTCAACTAGCGGTCGGACAGCATCGGGACAGGGTCCGTTGGAATCCGCCAGAGGAGGGGAATCGGATGGTATAGGTTTTGAAGAGTCCGCATGGCTATAGAGTTCAGCAGGATGAAGTGGCAGATACCTCAGCGGGCAGATGTCCACCAGAGTCGGGAAGGGTCTCATTGGAGTCCGCTCGGCGAAGGGATTCGAATGGTATAGGGCTTGAAGCGTCCGCATGCCTGTAGCACCCAGCAGCCAACAATGTGAAAGTACTTCCCCAGGGAACTCATGTACAAAAGTATGCATACCCATTCAACCAGCGGCCGGACAGCATCGGGACAGGGTCTGTTGGAATCCGCCGGTCAAGGGCAATTGAATGGTATAGGTTTCGAAGCAACTGCATGGCTATAGAGGTCAGCAGGATGAAAAGGGCAGATACCTCAGCGGGCAGATGTCCGCCAGAGTCGGGAAGGGTCTCATTGGAGTCCGCCCGCCGAGGGGAATCGAATGGTATCGGTCTCGAAGCGTCTGCATGCCTGTAGCACTCAGTAGCCAACAATTTGAATGTACTTGCCCTGGGAACTCCAGTACAAATGGTTGGATAACTCTACAACCAGCGGTCGGACAGCATCGGGACAGGGTCCGTTGGAATCTGCCGGTCAAAGGCGATCGAATAGTATAGGTTTCGAAGCGTTTGAGTAGCTATAGCGGTCAGCTGGATGAAAAAGGCTGATATCTCAGCGGGCAAATGTCCGGCAGAGTCGGCGATGGTCTCATTGGAGTCCTCTCGCCCAGGGGAATCGAATGGTATAGGCCTCGAAGTGTCCGCATGCCTGTAGCACTCAGTAGCCAACAATTTGAAAATACCTACCCGGGGAACTCAAGTACAAAAGAATGGATAACCCTGCAACCAGTGTCCGGACAGCGTTGGAACAGGGTGCGTTGGAATCCGCAAGTAGAGGGGAATTGAATGGTGTAGGTTTCGAAGAGTCCGCATGGCTATAGAGGTCAGCCGGGAGAAAAAGGGGGATACCTCACCGGGCACATCAGCAAAAGTACACATTTGCCCCCTATACCTCATGAGGCATGTGAGGGATGGGGGGCAAAATTATCAAACTCCAGTTGATGTATGGGTCATCCATACCCTCATAAACCTCGGTTAAATCCT
>Ga0307517_10013553_pt1 | contig 11052 bp, 8 predicted proteins | sample 23_EM_MG_FD_194515 | JGI IMG/M metagenome (GOLD analysis project Ga0307517, IMG submission 194515) | Populus trichocarpa ectomycorrhiza microbial communities from riparian zone in the Pacific Northwest, United States - 23_EM | ecosystem: Host-associated > Plants > Roots > Unclassified | place... | reverse complement strand
ATCTATCATATTTGGTCCTTATTCTTTTGATTGTTATTTTTTTTTATCCTTATCTTGATTTAATTTATTTTCAATTTTGTTACTTATTATTTTATTTCATTTAATTTTTATACTAGATTTAGTCCTTATTCTTTTGATTGTTATTTATTTTGTTTATTAATTTTAGATGATTAGGAATTTTGCTTCGTGACTTTTCCGGGTTTGTCTTCTATGGAGTAACCCGGTCTCATAACCCAGATCACGAGTTTCGAAGATTAGCTTGATTCGACTTCGGTCATTTTTTTATTCTATTTTTCAAATTGATTTTTATTCCCACTTCCATCTTTTCAATGGAGTTATCATGTTTTCATATCATGAGTCGTGGATTAGATGAGTTAATTCGTGTTGACTCGGGTTTTTTTTCAATGTATTTTTAATCGATTTTTTTTTATATGTTTCTCCTTTCATTATTTAGTTTATTTAAGAGTTAACCTCTATTGTTTTACTCAATTTCTTTTGTACAGGGTTATTTTGACCTCGCAACCAAGTCGCAGACATGCTGACTCGAGTCAAATTTTTTATTCTTTTTTAAATTGATTTTTTTTTTCAATTCATCCTTCATCATTTGGTAATTGAGCTTTTGATTTTATTCTCTTTATGAAATTATCTTGTTCTCATTCATGTTTTGCTTTGTTATCAATTGTCATTGAGACCTAAGATTTAGAAGGTATCTTTTCATAATAGTGGCAAGCCTTCAATTGTATTGATTAGTCATTGTCATATTTTTTTTATTGTTATTTTTTTAATGTCATCTTTTTTTATTGTTATGTTGTTAAATTAATTGAGCTTATTGAACCCATTCAAATCAATGACCTGGGTCTCAAATTTATCATGCTAACTTGAGTCATGTTTTTTTTTCTTTTTTTAAATTGATTTTTCTTTTCAATTCATCCTTCAACTAATAATTGAGCTTCAGATTTTTTTTTATTTTCCATTTTATAAGGTTATTCTATTCTATTTCACTTTTTGCTTTGTTTATCAAATGAGATCATTAAGAACTTTTAAGAATATTTAAAGGGCATCTTTTCATAATATTGGCAAGATTTATTTTTTGTATTGTTCTTTTTTTTAATTGTCGTTGGTCTTTTTTTATATAATTATGTTATTAAATTAACCAAATTTACTGAACAATCAATGACCTAGATTCTAAATATTTCTTGCTCCTTTAAAAACACTTTCATTGCTTGAGCATAGCTAGGTAAAATTTGACTTACCCCAGCCACCAATCTAGTACAAAAGCTAAATTCAATCATAAGACATCTCTTTCACCTCAATAGAGAGTGGAATCATTCAATGTTCTTAGTAAAATATTGTTAGTATAGTAGCCAATACCACTATGCTCAAACTTCACAAGAAACATTCTCTCATCATAACATTTCAACTCTTTCATGGGAATAAAAAGTGTTGGCACCGACAATATACGTTCAATTTGATCATGTAGAAAAATAACATACTAAAACAGGAAGAATATAAGATAAAAAGATCAACAAGCAGGGAGAGTAGATACGATGATGGGTAGGGAGAGAAAAATAAAGGAGGTTGGGGAAAGCGAGGTGCAACTTTACCTCAAAGGACCATTTGGATCTCGTGGAGGAACTTCAATAGAATCAAGAGCTTCAAAAAGGCATGGGCCATTCCACCATGGACATACAGCCTTATCCAATCTTGTTTTCATGTTGGTGCCCATTAGACCAGATATTGGTAGGAATTGGACATCTGTAACAAAAAGGAAATTCACAAGTTAATCAAACCATTTACTAATATTGGAGACAAAAACATCTTGATCAAGCAATCAGGTCAGATTGAGACGACAGCATAATATCCTTAATGTTCAAATAGCTAAGATGAGGCCAAACATGCAAGATATTTAAAGAGTAACAATGACTGCACCAGAGATAATTTTTTATAACCAGCCATACCTAAAAACATCTATAAGACCTAGGCTCCAATGGTAGAGTTATGACTTCTTTTTGGGTTGGGGCTGTTGGCTGTAGCCATTGTAGTTCTCTGTTTATAGTTGTACAAGTGTTTGATAATATGTGTCGTATATGTTTTATATTAAACAAGACTCAAAAGCCTACATGCTTTGGCTTTCAGTTTCCAAATCTTTTAAAAGCGACTTTAAGAGTTCACAAAACCTTTTCTATTCGTTTTTGGAGTGAAAGCCCCAAAAGCTTCAAAAAACAAAAGCCAACCTTACCCAAACAAACCCTTAAGTTTGCAAATTTCACCAATATAAAGCACCTACGCTATTGACACATACCTTGGACAGTAAACATGATCCAAATAATCCAGAAGAATTCATAGATCAATTGCTATAAGCATGGCATTGAGAAGGATGAAATTGTGATAGGAGAGGAAATGGAATAACTCCTACCAACTAATGATCCAATGGGAATCATCATAGACAGTAAGCAGAGATGGAGAGGGTGAGTTTCTATTCCATTTCACTCGCATCCACCCCAATTTAGTTACAGGGAAATATATGTGATATGTGAATCAACCAGCCAACAAGAGAAGATGAAAGTATGGCCATACATATGGCAAACCAATTACCTAATTTCCCTATGAATAAACAACACTTAATAAGAAGTAAATGATGCACTCTTCTAACTCCAGAAATGACATGCAATTTCATCGCACTGGAGAGTTGAGAGTATAAAACTCTGACAGGGAAGACACCCAGGGAAACTCCATCAAAGCATTGCACAGAATTTTACAAACATAGTTCATTCTCCATTGTATATTATTGAGAGGCCTCTTTAATTACTAAACAAGTAATCTAAGGTGTCCACAACATCTCAGACCCTTTAACAGCTAAGATGAAAAAGAAAAGCTTCGAACAACGCATACACATTTAGAGAAGGCAATAGTTCAACAGCTTAAGACCACAGAAAAAGATCCTCCAATACCTTTCTTCACATTGTAGCCAGAAGACTTAAGAAACGGTATCATCTTTGATTCAATCTCATCATACCTGAGAGACATTAAGAAAACAAATCAAAACATCAGGAGAAAGAAACTACCACAGAACAGACCCAGAAGAAGAATAAGAAGCCTGCAGGTGCTTCCACGCTAGCAGATTATGCCCACAGAGGACACAAAAGTAAATGCACCTCCACGTTACACATGCACACTGTCAAACAAGGAGAAGCACCTTTCTTTTGACCAGTTCACGGTTGGCTCATCCATTTTATTTACAACAACAAGCAGCTTAGAAACACCCAAGGTCTTTGCAAGTTGAACATGCTCACGAGTCTGCCCACCTCTCTCATAGCCAGTTTCAAATTCTCCTTTCCGAGCAGAAATAACCTGATCATGAGAAAGGGTCCTGTCAAAATTTTCAAAGCAATAGGACATTGAGAAAATAGATGTGGAAAACAGTTTGGTGCAAACTTACTAGCACGCCAATATCAGCCTGAGATGCTCCGCTAATCATATTTGGAACATAGCTCTTGTGACCCTGAAGATTCAAGAACAGCAAAAATGAAAAATGAAAACCAAAAATTAAATTTAAATCAGCACAGACAACCTAGAAGACAGGGAAGGGCTTCTTTTATATTGCATGAACATTTGCATCCTAAAATTCTCATATGCAGCACCCAGAAGAACAAAATCAGGCCATACTTTCAGCTACAAAGTGCGTGGTTCAGACAACCATTAGGAATTTGTAATAGCAAAACTACTGGTTTTGTAGAGGTTACTATAAAAGCAATTAAACAAAAAAAAAAATTGTGTTTTTTTTCAGCTTTCTCTATTCATTCTAATTCCTTCCCAAAGTGTTTCATGTTTTAATAAATTCACCTATCAACTCAATCAAGCCGACAAAACCAGCCATTTTCACATCCAAACTTTTTATAGGATGTTCTCAACAGACTAATACCTCTGAGAATTATACGTGTTCAATAGAGAACATGTTGCTGCACGAGAACTACTACAACAATTTAAGAATCTATTGTTAACCATTAGAACAGCTAAAATGTTGAATTCTGATTCACTCCATTTGAGGTAATTCCAAGAATAAGCTTAAGTGAATGGAATTGGGAGACATGGTTGCCATTGCAAGAGATTCAAAAGCACCAATGAAAACTTCTCTTTTAATTTCTACAAAAGGACTTCCATGTAATGGCAGTCAAACAAAAGATTGTGCAGGAAAAGATTTTGCTAATAACAGGAAAAGGAAAAATCAAAGACAAGATGCTCAATCCGTTTCTGAATGGACAAGATTCTCCACATGCTAATAACAGATTAACGAGATACTGCTCTAACCATTGCACCTTCTCTTTCTATAGATAGCTAGGTCAATAGACAAACATACAGAGGCATAGAAATGGTACTATGATACATGGTTTAAAGAAAAAGAATCAACAAATCCACTATTGAAACAGGATTTGGAGCTGGTTTTTGTTCCAAAGAATGATCTGAAGCACCTACATCCTATTGAGCTTCTCTCGACCTCCATATCTTCCCCCCCCCCCCTAACTTGGATAATTCAAAAAATAATTAGCTCCGTTGTTTTCAATTTTTGGCCTATTCTGTTTCAAGAAAAAAATCCAAACCAACTGACACATTCATGAATTTAGTACTAATTTTGGTTGGAACCAAATGCGCACTCATTTTAAGCATATTTTAATTTGGTTGAATAACAATTGTGTCTTCTAATATCTTCTCTTTTTACATTATCATATGATGCTAGAGTTCTTGCTTGAATCTAGCCGTTCCAAGTTGATTGGTGCAACTTAATTTAGGAAATACCCTTTACACATTTGATTATCTCAAGCATCAATCCACAAATCAAACAAGCCTCCAATTTAAATACATGAGCCCGTGAAACAGAAATGCAGTCAGAATTCATGTATTTCCAATAAATACTTGCATATGAAATAACTTGAGAAAGGCAAAAGCCATCACGACAAGCATACAGGACTATCTGTCATCATCTGTAGATCTTATTGCCAGTTCTTAAGGAGTGAAGGACGATCACTGTATTTTCCCAGTCAGTCATCTGCTCTGATAACTGTCGTCAAAACTGGTGATCAAATCCAGGCACAATCAGGCTTTTCCTTTGTTAATTAGTGAAACAGTTTGCCAACAACATAGAACATACATCATTTTCACACACTATTACTGCAACATAACATGATGGTAGTGAAGTTGCTTGTGAAGGCCTTTCTCATTTTTTTCCACTATAATGCTTGAGTAGAAGGCATAACTGATTAAGTGATGAAAGCCGACATATGAAAGGACAATTTTCAAGTTATTTGTGCTTGGTATTGCGTAATACTGTCAGGAAGTTATTATTTACAGTGGTTGCATCACTTCAATCGTTATGAGGGGCACATGTTGCAAGGCACGTTGAATATGTATACAAAAGTGGGAGGGATGGAAGTGAGTGAGATGCAGAAAGAAAGACAAAAGGCAAAAAAAGGCAGTAACATCACAAACAACACACTCAGCCCAACTTTCATTCTGCAACTAGGTCATGGAGTAAAATCTTCCATGAGAAGTTAAAATGCTAGATCAATGTTTTATCATTTCAACATGTCATTTTTATTCTATCTCTCATTTGGTCTAGTTATCCCCCTCGATACTTAATTTGACCAAATTTCCTTGCTGGCCAAATAATGCACTGAGAACATATTTTTCAGATCACCACTACATGGGAGAAGAACGCCATGCAAAGCCAGCCTCATTTATAATGCCAATAATAGATATAATCAGCTGGAGTGAAGAAAGTGAAAACAAGATTTTTAAGATGTAATCTCTCACCGGTGCATCTAAAATTGTGAATCTTGTTGTCTCTGTTTCAAAGTGTGCTCTTCCAACTTCAACAGTTTTGCCCTAAAATCAACATTATAAAAGTAAAGGCTACCAGTGGGATTTAAATCAGATTTGCATATGAATCAAAATGGAAACTAAAACAGAATCAACAACAAAAAATCATCTAGCCCCACAGAAACCCAATTGTCACAGAAACTTACCTTAACCCTCTCCTCCTCATTAGTGTCCATAATATAAGCCATATACCTAGCAAATGGAAAATAACCATAGTCTTCAAAAGGTACAAGTAAATCTACAGAAGAATCAATTATTTTGATGAATCAAATGCCACACAATGCAGAGCAAATTACAATGATAGCACACACGCCCAAGACAAACAATTTAAGGAATACTCCATTCAAAACTTGGGAAAAACAGCAGCAGTTTGAAAAGCTATTATGAGGGATCATTTGATAGCACAGAAAAAATACTGGATCACTAAAAAATACTCCTGAACATATGCAGATAATAAGTATACATATAATTTGGATACACCAACATGTTCTGGAATTGCAATCTCAAAAGAACAAGAAATGTTTTTCTTCATAAATGAATTATGCAATCTCATTTGATAGGTTCTTTTGTGGGAGAAAGCAATTCTCATAATGTTATGTGACTTGTTATCTCGAGAGACTTTAAGTAGATACCGACTCCACCCCTTGATTCACTTGCAAATTAACCCTTACTGTTGGATCCATCTGAGAACTCAACATCAAATTACATGATATGGGCACGAACTCTAACAGATTGAAATTTCTAAAGAGGTGAGATTTCTACAAATCATGTAAGTTCTATATCAGAGAAGCACGTTGCAGGGTAAAATTTAAGTTAGGTTAAAACTAAATTCACATCACCACCCATTAGTATCAGCAAAAGAGTAAACTAAATTCATGTAATAAACAATTGTAATAAGCTTTTCCAAATAAAATGAATTTTCCAATCCTGCTGCCAAAACTGAATTCACATCACTACCCATTAGTATCAACAAAAGAGTAAACTAAATTCACATAATAAACAATTGTAACAAGCTTTTCCAAATAAAATGATTTTTCCAATCCTGCTGCCAAAAATGAAGTACAAGAAATTTCAACATTACAGATATTATAAGCAATAACAACAGCCAACCTCCTAATCTACAAATAATGGAAGTTACAATGTAACAACAACCAAAATAAGATGCTGCAGATCAGTTATAAAGGTATAGCAAAAGTGAAAGGACAATGTGCTCATTCTTGCAAATAAGGGTAATAAAAAATGCCAATGAGATAAATCCAAATTATAAACAAAAAAGGAAGACCTACCAGCTTTCTCTACTTTTGTCCTTAGCTTCTTTCTCATATTTCTGGATTGTGCGATCATCCACCTGGCCACTAAGAAAGAGTATCTGGCCCCCAGTGGTGGACTTGCCAGCATCTGCAGCCAGACACAGCACATGAACTAGTACAACTATGGAAGGATAGATAGCTAATTTACATTAAGAGGCCCAAAACTGACCAAACTAGATTCAGAACACTATTCCAAAATTAAAAGATTGAGAATACATTATCAATCAAATGATGCAGCAATTTGTTAAAGTTCATGTGCTTAACCCTGCCTAGATCAAAATACTACACGGAAAAGATTTGATTATCAATCCCCAATAAATCCTGCCAGATCACAGCCTGTATCCAGCTACAAATGCTGCAAAGCATTGCCAAACCAAAATGGCATATATACGACATGGAAGTACTTGGAAAGGATTAGAACAGCCATCAGCCCACACGGAGCAGCTACTTGCAGCATGACAATAGTTATGACACAAACAACCATAAAACAATGCACCAATTAGATTACACTAACAAAAACTTCTCAAGGCCTAAAGCAGTTGTGTAGTAACTGTTATTGGGTACATAGAAAAAGGACCAAACAATTTAGCAATCACAAGGCCAGTGTTTACTTTGGAAAAATTGTGAAGCAAATTGACCTACCAACATGGCCGATAAAAACAACATTTAAGTGCCGCTTCTTATTGTACTGTTCCATCTCAACCACTGCTTCCACATCTTCTGGTGCAGGTACTTCTTTATCTTTCACTACAAAACAAAAGGTAAGCAAAACAAATGGTAACACTAAAGCATAACTAACATGATATGATGGTAATAAGTCAGAAATCTCAATGCATTCACAAATGTCAGAGTACCAAAAAAATAGAAGGATAATCACAACATACCTTTGGGCAACTCAGCCTGCACTTCCTGAGAGCTCACAGTGACTTTATCATCTGAATCTGAAAACACACAAAGCAAAGTAAATGATGATTTGATATCAAACTTATCAACAGATCTTAATATATGAGTCAGAAAAGTGGGAGACCACTGGCAGAATATCAGATTATCAGTAACAAACACCTAATCACAATGAAACAAGAGATGCATAAATATCAATTGTTTTATAAGGAAGGTGTATGATGCTATTAGAGTGTTCTTTTGTTAAAATATACAGACATGCATACATTTCACATTTGCATGAACTATTCACCAGCTGTATTAGGCATGTGTACACTTGCACACGAGTTGGTGTGCAGATGCATGGAGGGGATGAAGACAGAAGAAAAACAAAGAACAATGGGCCAACCAACAATAATTGATGAGTTCTGTAGAAAATTACAAACTACATTTCACAATCTCTCTTGAAAGACTAAAAGCAAAAGTGGAATGGTCTTCATTCATTAGCAAATCTATAAATATATCTTTATGATCTTATCTATTTAGACTCATCAACATTTTTTTGAATGAATGAAATTGAGTTAAAAAATAGAATTCAAATTTCTATTTCTATGCATAGAAATAGAATATAGAATTTCATATGATTTCAATATAATAGTTATCATGAAATTGAAGCCACATTGGCAGAAAAGAAACAAACAAAAGCACCATGTCATTCAGTCACTGCAGCAGAATGGGTGAGTTTATTTTCTTTTCATTCTTTTTTTTTGTCACAGGCTTTTTCAAGGTATATAATAAGAGCATGGTGCTCCATAAAACTAAAAAGCAAAAGTAAAATGATCTTTATTCTTGGAAAAACAAACTACAAAATTAGTGAGAAGGAAAGAACAAAGAGACCAACATGCCAAGAAGTCAATAACCAAATTGGTACATGCATTTACTTTTCCTTTCATTTATTCAGTCAGCAGGTGTTTCAAGGTATTCAATAAAGATTTTCAGGCAATGGTGCTCTATGATCTACCACTGTCAATAATGCAGAGCATGTTGGATCTGCACCAATCCATCAACCCCTATATGCAAAATTAGAGCATTAAGTATCACAAGTGAAAAGGTTTGACTGTATGAGACACTCACCTAAACAATGAAAAGTTCAAATACAAAAAAAGGAGTAATCTAATTTATTCCACAACTAGTCAAGGCCTTAATTTTGTTTAGCACCTCGATTCAATTTCCATTAAATGCAATTTGATAGTCAGCTGTCTACAGGATTCGGATAGGTTAAAGTAAGCATTACTGAGAAACCCCATTTCAAATTTAATCAGAATTATACCCAGAACAACAATGTAAGGCCTTTCAAATCATTAACGCACACTAGTTTCACAAAATAAAATACAAAAACAAAGTTCCAAGCATGAATTTCACTATACCACCAACCTTTCTCCATCTCATCCACCTTCTCAACTTCTTCTGGCCTTGCATCTTCAGGATTAATCACCCCATTTATCTCTGATGCTAAGATTTAATTATAGCATTCAATTTGTATCCGACATATTAAAAGAAGAAGAAGAAGAAAGGCAAAACCAATATTTCATTTAAACAATAAACACTACCACAATCTGCTGAGTCAAGCTGCAATGAGCGAACCTCCTCCTCAATATCTATTATTGAAAAACATGTGTAAACAAAGTAAGCATCAAAATTCTCAAAAATCATTGCAAACTAAGATGTAAAAGCTCAACTTTGCTCGCTAATTCAACATTCGAAAAGCATAATCAGAAACAAAATATCTAACAATCAAAAAATTATATTTGTAGCCATCACCAACAAAGCACATAACTAGGGATGGCAACAGGTAGAGTAACCACCCTACATCTACCCTTTCCAAAAGCCGAACCTGATTTATAGATACACATCCCCAACTCTGCCCTAACCTGGCCCGTAGGTATCATGGCAAGGCTAAAAGAAAAGAAATATATAAAAGAAAAGAAATATATATATATTATAAACGGATATCACCCATATACCCTTCGTACCCGTTTAACAAATGATCGCTTGAATTAGAAGACACAAGCACACGGGTTCTTTAGCAAGTGGAGGAGAAAATCCATCCATTTTAACGAATTAAATTCACTTCGTATCACCAAAACCAACAAATCAAAATCAATTTAACAGTAAATTGAAAGAACCTTCAAATTTCACATCTCAAGAATACCCTTAAATTTTACATGCAAAGAACCTTCGGATTTAAACCTCAAACTCGTAAAAGTTTTAATTCGAAACTAATCCAACAATTTCATCAAACGAAGTACGATAACTTCAAAGAGAAAAGGCAAACCAAGTAGAGGCGCTTCTGCCATTTCTGCAGAGTAAAGACGCCGCTGCTGCTGTCGAGATCGCTGGGTTGCGGCTGGCTGATAGCTGTGGGTTAGGAACTCGGGGGGTGCTTTTTTTAATGTTCTTTATTTGAGATGAGATGCGGTTGCTTGGGGGAGAGAATGGAAGGGTCGGCGTTGTTTAGTTAGGGTTGTCTTTAGTTTTGTGCCTTTTTTGTACTGAGGTGAAAAGTTATTTTTTAAAAAATTATATATTAAAATATTATATTTAATTTTAATATTAATATATTAAAATTGCTATAAAATATTCAAAACTATTAATTTAATATTTTTTTCAAGATAAATATAATTTTAAAATGTTTCTAAATGCTGTTAAAAATACACTTTCAAACAAATATTAATAGCATGTATGAGATTGTAATAAAAATTATTTTTTAAAGTGATTTTTGTCTAAAAATACATCTCACCTAAAAATATATCAAAATAATAATTTTAAAAAAATTATTTTTGAAATTAATACATTAAAATTATTATAAGACATTAAAAAAATTGATTTGAAAAAAAAATCATTTTTTTAAAAGCATAGTTAAACCGCAAAAACAAACACAGCCTGATATATTTGGTAATGTGGTCCATTATGATGAACAATCACTATC
>Ga0307517_10013552_pt1 | contig 11053 bp, 7 predicted proteins | sample 23_EM_MG_FD_194515 | JGI IMG/M metagenome (GOLD analysis project Ga0307517, IMG submission 194515) | Populus trichocarpa ectomycorrhiza microbial communities from riparian zone in the Pacific Northwest, United States - 23_EM | ecosystem: Host-associated > Plants > Roots > Unclassified | place... | reverse complement strand
GAGATAAGTAATTAGAAGTTAATAAATTAATCGTCTTTTACCTCATAACTCACCACTCACAACTGACCACTCACATTTTTCTTCCTTTCCCTCAGCAGATCGTCAATAATAAACGCTGTTTCCGCAAACTGACCGGCCAGTTCACTGATCTTATCTTCCAGACCCGCCTCCTCCAAAGCGACCCATCCCTCCATCAGGGTCAGAGGACCATAATCCACCCGGACATTCGGCCATTTTTTTTGAAAGGATTGGAACCTTCCCCTGAATGCCTCGGCGAATTCCCTGCTTTGGATCGAATAACCTACCAGCTGCCTGAGTTGTAAAGCATGTATATTATAAAGGAGCTTGCCTTCACGGATCGAGGAGTCATTTAGCCAGATGGAGAAGAAGATGGATTCCTGGAAAGGCCTGGCTGTCGCCGAGGAATTGACCCAGGCTGGATTCTGGATCTTTAAGGCGACGGATTCGAGCCATACCCCCACCTTATATTCCAGCTTCTTTTGACTAAAAAGCCTCTTGTCGAACTGATCAGCGCATTTTTGAAATCGTTCCAGGTAGTATTTTGTTTCCATTCTTATTTCCATCTAAAATAGTATCGAATACCCATCTATAGAGCCCTCCTTCCCGTACCTCACCACTCGCCACTCACCACTCACCACTCACCACTCACGCTCCTCACTCCCCGCCCCCCATCTCCGCCACCCCGCCCGAAATAGCGAACTTCATCGCATCGGCGGAGCTGATATCCGTCAGCAGGCGCACCCGTTCCGGCTTCACGAAATATAAATGACCGGCGAAGGCATAGGACTGCGGCAGGTAGACGGCGACATACTCTGACAGCCCGAAATCACCCGCTTCCTCCTGCGTGATGAACCCGATCCGCCAGATATCCGGGGCGTCGATGCTCACCAGAACAGCCTTCGTGAATTTTCGTTTGTTCCCCGCAAAAGCTTCGAAAAAATCTTTTATCGTGCTGTAAATGAATTTAATACCCGGTGTTTTCTCCAGCAGCTTATCGAACAGGTCGACTACCCGGCTGACAATAAAGGAGGAAGAGATATAGCCGACGAACAACACCAGGAAGATGACAATGGCGAATCCCAACCCGGGGAAATGTTTCGGCACGCCGAACTGATCCGTCCCCACAAGAGTGGGGAAGAGGCCATGAACTAAATTGGGCAAAATGCCGTCGATCCAGTTGAAAAGACTGGCTACCGTCCAGATGGTAATGGAAATAGGGGCCAGGATGATCAACCCCTGTAAAAAGAGCTGAAATAATTTGCGGGGCAGTTTAGTGATCTTCTTCATGTGCAACGGTTTGTACCCCGAAATTAGTCTTTCTCCACGAGCAGTCAATGATCAGGGCGTTCCCCGGCCGTCTCCCGGGCCGGAGGACTATCCACCGTGCGCAGCACATAGTTCCTGCATCACTCCACTTTCAAACTCTTTGCCGGATTGGCCTTTGCTGCGCGGATGGTCTGCAAACTGACGGTGAGCAGTGCAATCACCATCGCCGCGACGCCTGCCAGCACATAGATCCACCACGGCATCGAAGTACGGTAAGCGAAGTTCTGGAGCCACTTATGCATGCCCCAGCCCGCCAGCGGCGCCGCGATAAGGGTCGAAAGCCCCACTAATAAGATGAATTCCCGCGACAGCATCGACACCAGTCCGGGAACACCCGCACCCAGCACTTTGCGGATGCCGATCTCGCGCGTCCGTTGGTTGGCAGTGAACGTCGCCAAACCGAAAAGGCCCATACAGGAAATGAAGATGGCGATGCCCATGGCGATGTTGAGGATCTGCGACGTCTGCCGTTCCTGCTTGTAAAGCTGTTCCAGCGATTCGTCAAAGAACCTGGACCGGAACGCCATTCCCGGGTATGTTTTCTTAAAGGCCGATTCCATGTTGGTCATCAGTTGTTTCACCTCGGCCGCGGAGAGGCCGGCGCTGGAAAGTTTTACGCTCAGTTGTCTCCCGCTACCTGCCTCCGTCGAGAAGATAAAGGGTCGGATCTTCGCATGCAAATCGTCCGAATGGAAATCCTTCACTACACCGGTTACAGGCCCCGACATCGGGCCATTGATGATCTGCTTGCCGACGGCATCGGCCGGCTGGTTGAAACCCAGGGCCCTTGCCGCTGATTCATTCAGGATGAAAGCCCGGTAGCCGGGTTGTGCCGGGGAGGACTCCGAAGCTGGAATTTCCTTTCGCGCCGTGTCCGAGAGATAGAAATTTCTCCCGGCAACGAGTGTCAGCCCGTATAAGGATAGATAACCGGTGTCTATAACGTCACCTCCAGGTACGATCTTCACGTCCTCGGCTCCCTTATATTCAAGAGAAGTGCCGAGGAATTCGTGGTTCAAGGTCTGGGGGTCGGCCGTGTTGAGGCTCACCTGTCGCACACCTGCCATATTACGTATTTCAGTGGCGAAAACATCTTTTCGATTCTTTGGCTGGCCAAAGGGAAGATCGATCGTGACGATGGCGTCCTTATTAAAACCAAGGTCGGTATTGAGCATATAACGGATCTGCCGGCTTACCATTATGGTGCCGATGATAAAGAGCAGGCTCACCGTGAACTGGAAAACGATAAGGCCCTTGCGGAGATAGCTTTTGGAGTTGAGTTGCCGGGTACCCTGTCCCTTAAGGCTGATTGCCGGCAGGAAAGAAGAGAGCGCCCGCCCGGGATACCAGCCCGCTATCAGGGAAGTGACCAGGATCGTAGTGCCTGTAAAGAGCCAGGTATCGGGGTTGGTGATATGCAGCCGCACGCCTTCGGGAATCCAGCCACTCAGGGCTGCAAGTACAGGATTGGCGAGCAGGAGTGCGATTGCCATAGCGGCAACGACGATGACGCCGGTTTCGATGAGGAATTGCCGGACAAGACCGCTCCGGCTGCTGCCCATTACTTTCCGTATGCCTACCTCTTTTGCGCGCAGTATGGACTGCGCCGTGGACAGGTTGATAAAGTTGATAGCGGCAATGACCAGGATGAAAAGGGCAATACCGGCCAGTGCAAACAGCGTAGGCTTATGCGCCCGGCGGCCGTAAGTGTCATCATATGCCGCATTAAAATGGACGTCTGCCAGCGGCTGCAGTTGTAACGACGGCCTGCTGACCTTCGCACGGGGAGGAGTTGGGCTATGCCGTTGGAGAAAGGCGGGGAATTGTTCTTCCGCCTTGGCAGTCGTCGTACCCGGAGCCAGTTTGACATAAACATTGACATTACTTCCCGACCTTTGCCAGTTTTGCATGTCGGCGCCGAGAAAGCTGTGTTCGAGGGAACTGTAGGAGATGAGGTCTTTGAAGCCAAAGTCCGTATTCCGATCCCAGTCCTTGACGATGCCCGTGACGGAGACCGTTAGCGAATCTTTGTAAATGACGGAACGGCCCATCCAGTTGTCAGGAGTTCCGTCCTGGAAATAGCGCCGGGCCTCCGATTCGGTCAGCACCACGGAGAAAGGTTTCGTCAGGGCCGTCGCGGGATTACCCGCCAACCAATCGTAATGGAAGATCTTCAGGTAGTCCGTGTCTGCAAAGGTGATATGATACGTTTGGTCGCCGCCGGCTCCCGGTATGACCCGGGCCGGCTGCCCCGCCAATGGGATCAGCACACGAGAGCCGTCGGTATAAAGGGTGGTAACAGCGCTGAAGCCGGTAGTCTCCTGGCGCAGAGCGGGGCCAAGCGGCCCGGCCATCCACGCACCAGGACTTTGGATGCCGAAGTCATGGGTCGTCGGACGCACCAGCCGATAGATCCGGCCGGCATCGGCGTGGAACTTATCGTAGCTGAATTCGAAGGCCACATACAGATAGATCACCACGCAGGACAGGATGCCGAATGTGAGGCCAAGGAGGTTGATGCTGGTCGTCAACTTATGCCGGCCCAGACGGCGCAGGGCAAAAAGCAGCTGGTTTTTTAACATACTACAGGAAGATTTCCTGATCCGTCACCAAAAACAGACCATTTTAAAAAGGGCTGATAATGTGTTGGTTATTGTGGCGTAAATAGGCCGGAATGTCCGATTCCGATACAAACGGTGTTCGGATCACGCATCCCTGCGCCTTCCTTAAGCACGATGATCTCTTTTACCCCCCATTTCCTCCCTTTCATCCTCACAATCCCCCACTTTACCTAAAAATAACCCCGGAAACTTTGGTAACAAAAAAAGTTTCCGTAGTTTCGCACCCGGTTTAACGTGAAAAATGGAAGTAAAAGAAAGAATACTGAATAAGACCGCCGAGCTGTTCATGCGTTACGGCATCCGTTCCGTCACCATGGATGAAATAGCCAGCCAGCTGGGCATCTCCAAGAAGACGATCTACCAGTTCTTTACGGATAAGGACGATATGGTAGCCGCCGTCATCGACCAGGAAATAGCAAAGAATGAAATGGAATGCCTGGAATCCCGCGACCACGCGGAGAACGCCGTCCATCATATCTTCCTGGCCCTGGAATCCCTGGAAGAGATGCTGAAATATATGAACCCCCTCATGCTCTACGACCTGGAGAAGCATCATCCCCGTTCATTTAAAAAGCTAAAAGATTACAAATACCAGTTCCTCTACAGGATTGTGGTAGACAATTTGCAGGCAGGTATCGCAGAAGAATTATACCGCCCCGAACTGAACGTGGATATCATAGCGAAATCCCGGATCGAAAGCAGTTTCCTGGTCTTCAATCTGGATGTTTTCCCCCATAGTAAATATAAAGTGTCCGAGCTGAGCTTCGAGCTGGCCATGTTCTTTCTCTATGGGATCACTACCCTAAAAGGCAGAAAGCTGATCGAAAAATACACCACCGAACGTAACAAAAAACTATCTCATGAACAGAAAGTCTGACAAATTGCGATGGTTGATCTCCGGAGCGCTGGCCCTCGGGCTCGTGAACACGCAGGCGCAGCAGGGATCGGCCGCACAACAACCCAGGCAGCAGGCCGCGCCTGCACCACAGGTCTACAGCTTCTCTATTAAGGAAGCCATCGATTATTCCGCGAAGAACAGCACCCTGGTAAAGAATGCCCTGCTGGATTATAAGATCCAGGAACAGAGCAACCGGGCCACGGTCTCGCAGGCCCTGCCGCAGGTTACGGGCAGCCTGGGATTGACGGACAACCTGCAGATCCCGACCACCCTGATCCCGGGTGAGTTCATCCAACAGCCGGGGACCTTTGTCCCGCTGAAATTCGGCCTTCAGTACAACGCCAATTACGGAATAACCCTGAAACAGGTGCTTTTCGACGGTCAGGTCTTCGTAGGCCTGCAGGCCCGCCAGGCAGCCCTGGACCTGTATACGAAAAGAGTGGATATCACTAACCAGCTCCTGCGGGTCAACATCTACAAGATCTATTACCAGCTCCTGGTCAGCAAGTCGCAGATCGAAATGATCGACGCGAATATTGCCCGCCAGCAGGAACTGCTGCATAACTCTACCGAGCTGTTCAAGAACGGCTTCGCCGAAAAGCTGGACGTGGACAAAGCCAGCGTGCAGCTGTCCAACCTGCAGACGGACAAGATCCAGACGGACCTCAATATCGCCAATGGCTACCTGGGACTGAAGATCCTCATGGGCATGCCGGCCCGGGATTCCCTCATCCTGACCGATACCCTCACCTACGAGATGATCCGCGACGCAGTGCTGGGAGATGACTATAAATACACGGACCGCAACGAATACAAGTTGTTACAGATCAATCGGCAGTTGAACGAATTCGACGTCAAGAGATACAGGAAGATGTATATCCCCACGGCCTCCCTCACGGCGAACTATGCGCAGAACCAGTTCGTCAATGATTTCGACCTGGGTAAAAAAGGCAGCTGGTTCCCCTCTTCCTATGTGGGACTGAATATCTCTGTCCCCATCTTCGACGGCTTTTACAAGGACGCCAATATCAAGCAGGCGAAATACCGGCTGCAGCAGACCAACAACAATATAGATTCCCTGACGCTGCGGATCGATAACGATGTGCGGCAGGCCCAGATTGGATTCACTGCGGCCCTGGCCACCCTGGACAACCAGAAGAAGAATATGGAGCTGGCCCAGAGCGTCTACGACCAGACCCGTAAGAAATACGACCAGGGACTGGGCTCCAATACGGAGATCACATCCGCCCTCGCGGATCAGAAATCGGCGCAGGCCAATTACTTCAACGCACTGTATAATGCCATCGTAGCGAAGATCGATTACCAGAACGCCATTGGCAAACTATAAAAAACTAACCTCGTGAAAAAAATAAAAATCATTGACATGCATAAGATACTGACCGTAGCCATCATCGGCGCTTCCATTCTGCTGACTACTTCCTGCGGCAGCGGCAACGCGGCAAAGAACGACTCGCTGGAAGGCAAGAAGGCGCAGCTGGCCGCTTTAAAGGACCAGCAGGACAAGCTCGACAAGCAGGTCGCTTCCCTCGAAGCGGAGATCCTGAAGGCCGATCCCGCCTCCGCCGTAAAAGAAAAAGCCAAGCTGGTGACCCTTACGGCCCTCACGCCCACCTCCTTCACCCATGCCATCGACCTCCAGGGTAATGTGGACGCGGAAAATACTTCCTATATCTCTCCCCGTGGTCAAGGAGGCGTGGTCCGTTCCGTCCTCGTGAAAAAAGGGGACGTCGTCCGGCAGGGACAATTGCTCCTGAAGCTCGACGACGCGATACAGCGCGTACAGCTGACCACCGCGCAGACCCAGCTGGCCTATGCAAAAGACCTGTACACCCGCCGCAAGAACCTCTGGGACCAGAAGATCGGGGCCGAAGTGGACCTGATCAATGCGAAGAACCAGGTCGATCAGGCGGATAATCAGATAAAGGTCTTACAGGAACAACTGGACTTCACCAACGTCTATGCCGACATCAGCGGCACGGTGGATGATATCACCATTAAAGTGGGCGAGGTCTTCGCACCGGGCAGCCAGCAATTGCGCATCATCAATACCAGCAGCCTGAAAGTAGTGGTGCAGGTGCCGGAGACCTACCAGGACCGGGTGAAACTGGGAACGCCCGTGAAGATCGCCTTCCCCGGACTGGGCGACAAGGAGATCACGGGTACGGTAAGGGTGATGGGTAAGCTCATCAGCGCCAGCCGCTCCTTCCCCGTGGAAATAAAGATCCCCAATGACAAGGACTATCGGGCCAACCAGGTAGCCGTCGTCAAGATCCAGGACTATGCGACGAAGAACGCGCTGACCATCCCCGTCAATACCCTGCAGACGGATGAGAAAGGAAAATACATCATGGTGGGGGTAACGGAAAATAAGAAGCTGGTGGCGCATAAGAAATCCATTACCGTCGGACAGCTCTATGCCGATAAGATAGAAGTGACGGGCGGCTTGCAGGCCGGCGACCAGGTGATCACGGATGGATTCCAGGGATTATATGAAGGACAGCTGCTCAGCACACAATAGCGGCAGATCCCATAAAGATCCTATCTATCATTCATTACAAAACGAACTCATGAGCGCTTTAGAAAATTTTACCAATAAATTCAAACAGTTCGGGCCTACCTCCTGGAGTGTAACGAACAAAACATCCATCTACCTGCTGATGCTCATCGTGAGTGGCTGGGGAGTCTTCCAGTTCGCCACTCTCCCGAAGGAGCAGTTCCCCGATATCGTGATCCCCACCATCTATGTGTCGACGATCTATGTGGGTAATTCTCCCAAGGACATGGAGAACCTCGTTACCCGTCCTATAGAGAAGCAGATCAAAGGCATCACGGGAGCCAAGATCAATAAGTTCACCAGCACCTCCCAGCAGGATTATTCGGCCATCATGGTCGAATTCGAGACGGATGTAAAAGTGGACGTGGCCCTTCAAAAAGTAAAGGACGCCATCGACAAGTCCAAACAGGACCTTCCCACTGACCTCACCCAGGAGCCGACGGCCCTGGAGGTCAGCTTCTCCGATCAGCCCATCATGTACGTGAATATCAGCGGCGACTATGACCAGCAGCGGCTGAAGAAATTCGCCGACGACATGAAGGACAAGCTGGAAGACCTGCCGCAGCTCAGCAGGGTGGACATCGTAGGCGCTCCCGAACGGGAGTTCCAGATCAATGTCGACAATTATAAAATGCGTAGCTCGAATATTACCTTCGACGATATCGACAATGCCGTCAAAGGCGAGAATTTGGATATCTCCGGCGGCCTCCTGGACGTCGGCAATATGAAGCGCAACCTCCAGCTGAAAGGACAATTCCATACGGCCCAGGATATCTCCCAGATCATCGTCCGCAGCCCCAATGGCGGCGGCGCCGTTTATTTGAAGGACATCGCCACCATTAAAGATACCATCAAGGACCGCGAGAGCTATGCCCGCCTGGGCGGCAAGAATGTCGTCACCCTGAATATTATTAAACGCTCGGGAGAGAACCTGATCGAGACCTCCGACGACGTCAATAAGGCGGTGGCGGAAATGAAGGGCTCCTTTCCCCGTGACCTTAAAATAGACATCACCGGTGACCTCAGCACCAAGACGCGTACTTCCTTTAACGACCTGGTCAATTCCATCGTCATCGGTTTCGTACTGGTGCTCATTATCCTCATGTTCTTCATGGGAGTGGTGAACGCCTTCTTCGTGGCCCTGTCCGTGCCCCTGAGCATGTTCGTGGCCTTCGTCTTCCTGCCAGCCGCCGATATCATCATCGGCACCCACGTCACCCTGAACTTCATCGTGCTCTTTGCCTTATTGTTCGGCCTGGGCATCATCGTGGATGACGCCATCGTGGTCATCGAGAATACCCACCGCATCTTTACACAAGGCAAGGGGAAGATCAATGCGCAACAATCGGCGAAAATGGCGGCAGGCGAGGTCTTCATACCGGTGCTGGCGGGAACGCTCACGACACTGGCGCCCTTCTTCCCGCTGCTGTTCTGGCCGGGCCTGATCGGTAAATTCATGGTCTATCTTCCGGCCATGCTGATCTTTACCCTGACGGCTTCCCTGATCGTAGCCTTCATCATGAACCCGGTCTTTGCCGTGGACTTCATGAACCATCCGGAAGAAGAAGGAAAGAAGTCGAAGTTCGGCATCTTCAAAACTCCCGGATTCTGGATCGCAGTGGGCCTGGGCATCCTGCTGGACCTGGCCAAGGTCACCTTCCTGGGCAACCTGCTCTTATTCCTGGTCGTTCTGGCCATCCTGAATAAATTCCTGTTCGAAGGCATGATCCATGGTTTCCAGAACAGGGTGCTGCCCTGGATCATGGGCCATTACGAGAGCCTGCTCCGCTGGGCCCTGAAAGGATGGCGGCCGGCCTGGCTCCTTTTCAGCACCTTCCTGCTGCTCATCTTCTCCTTTATCTTTTTTGGCATGCGCAAGGTCCAGGTGGTCTTCTTCCCGAAAGGCGACCCCAACCAGGTCTTTGTCTACCTTAAGCTACCCGTGGGCACCAATGTCGACTATACCGACTCCGTTACGAAAGTGTTGGAAAATCGCGTGTACAAGGTCCTGGGTATGGAAAATGGTAAGAACAATCCGGTGGTGGAGAGCGTCATCGCCAATGTGGCGATCGGGGCCAGTGATCCTACCAGCGGTGACCGTAGCACGCGCAGTGAATTGGGACGTATACAGATCTCCTTCGTGGAATTCGGTAAACGAAATGGCGTGGGAACGGCGCCTTACCTGGATTCCATACGTCGCGCCATGAAGGGCATACCCGGTGCGGAGATCTCCGTCGACCAGGAACAGGGCGGACCGCCTACCGATCCCCCGGTTAATATCGAAATTGCCAGCGAGAACTTCGACGACCTGATCAAGACGGCCGTCTCCTTAAAGAACTACCTGGATTCCATCCAGACGCCGGGTGTGGAAGAGCTGAAAATGGACATCGACCTTACCAACCCCGAGATCACCTTGACGGTGGACCGCCAGCGCGCCATGAGCGAAGGAGTGACCTCCGGCCAGATCGGGCAGCAGCTCCGGACGGCCGTATTCGGAAAAGAGGCATCCAAGATCAAAGAAGGAAAGGACGAATATAAAATATACATCAGGAACCTCGCCATTCAACGGAAGAACCTCAGCGACCTCCTGAACATGAATATAACCTTCCGCGACATCGCGGGCGGCGGGCAGATCAAGAACGTGCCCATCAGCTCCCTGGTGAAAGTGGACTACACCAGCACCCTGGGTAGTGTAAAAAGGAAGAATCAGAAAAGGACGATCACGCTTCGCTCCAATGTACTGAATGGCTATACGCCTCCGGCCGTCAACCAGGATCTCGCCAAGTCGATTGCCGACTTTAAGAAACTGCCGGATGGCGTGACCATCAAACAGACGGGAGAGGGCGCTCAGCAGGCCGAGACCGTTGCCTTCCTCCTGAAGGCGCTGATCATCGCTTTGATGGCGATCCTCCTGATCCTGGTGCTGCAGTTCAACTCCGTCGGCAAGTCGGTGATCATCCTCACGGAGATCCTCTTCAGTGTCATCGGCGTGATCCTTGGATTCGCCATCACGAAAATGGAAGTGTCGGCGATCATGACGGGCCTGGGCATCGTGGGACTGGCTGGTATCGTGGTGAAGAACGGTATCCTCGTGATCGAATTCACGGATGAATTGCGCGCAAGAGGTATGAAGACCCGTGACGCGGTGATAGAGGCCGGCAAGACCCGTATCATCCCGGTATTGCTGACGGCCCTGGCCGCCATTCTGGCCCTCATCCCGCTGGCCGTAGGGTTCAACATCAACTTCGTGACCCTGTTCTCCGACCTGAACCCGCATATTTATTTCGGCGGGGACAATGCCGTATTCTGGAAGCCCCTGTCCTGGACCATCATCTTCGGACTGGCCTTCGCCTTCTTCATGACCCTGTTCATGGTGCCGAGCATGTACCTGATCTCCGAAAGGTTGAGAAGGCCGATGCGCCGCCACTTCGGTGGGAAATGGATCTCCTTCCTGGGTATCCCTCCTTTCACCGTCATTTTCATCCTGCTCATGTTCGTGACCATCATCTGGCATCGCTTCGAGAAGGCGCGACGGAAAAGGAAATTACGCGACAGGGGAGATGAGACCTGGGTAGGGTCCTGGTTTTAATAAAAATGCCCGGATACAACATC
>Ga0307517_10013551_pt1 | contig 11054 bp, 5 predicted proteins | sample 23_EM_MG_FD_194515 | JGI IMG/M metagenome (GOLD analysis project Ga0307517, IMG submission 194515) | Populus trichocarpa ectomycorrhiza microbial communities from riparian zone in the Pacific Northwest, United States - 23_EM | ecosystem: Host-associated > Plants > Roots > Unclassified | place... | reverse complement strand
AGAGACGCGCCGACTGGGGGTACTCGAAGCCGGTTGTGTCATTAGACATGATGTGGAACGCAGCGTTCGTGGTGGTGTCGGTAACGATGCTTCTGGTGACGGTGAAGGAGAGGCCCAACACACCGATAAGGATATGGATCTGTGGGTACGCGTTGCAGTGTCTAGTGCATGTCGTTTTGGTGTGGCTGGAGTATAGGAGAAGGAATACGCGAAGAGAGAGAGATATAGAGAACCAGCAACAGTCAATTGAGGAAGAGAATGTTCCTGAGAGTGAAGACGAGGATGACAGGGCTTCTTTCATTTCTCCTAGATCAAGGTATAAAAATATTTTTTTCCATTTTTTTTGTTGCAATTGTTGGTTTCTGTACCAATTTAATTGGGATTTTTCTTCTTTTTTTTTAAAGGATGGTTTTTGGGTAGGGTTTTTGTGTCATTTGTTTTCGGGGTCATGATGAGAGTAAAATAATAATGAAATGAAGAGGATGCTTTTCACTTCATTTGTTGTTGGTTTTAGTTTTGTTTTTTGATATGCAGTGCTGCTTTACAGCTGGGCTTGGTTCCTCAGCTCACTTGTCCTTGATAATTCATATTCCATCAAATTCTTTTCATTGGAAGAAGACTAACACAATATCTAAAGTGTTAAAAGTTCACCATTGAAAGTTTCTTGCTGGTGAAAATGTTGAGGATTACAGTTTTACCGGATGATATCATCCGCGGCACACTTAACCTGCCTTTTCACATAAACTAGTTGGATTTTTTTTTAGAAACTCGAAGGAAGGAGTTGTTTTTAGGATTATAAAATCCAGTGTGGGATGATTTTGACTAGACTTAAGATGGTGGAAGGTGGTTTTGCACGAAAATGGGATGGATTTTTTTTTTTACTTATTTAATTACTTTCTCAATACAACAAGTAATGTTCACAAGTTTCTTGATTTTTAAGCATTTGTGGTTATAATGTTTGTGAAGAGCTTCATGGTTTCTCTAGCATAACAGTATGGGTATTTCATCCATGTAACTGTTGGACTCTGAATATCTATAATCTCATGCCTGTGCCCAACTCTGCTCAGCTCACAAAAGCTTTGAATTATGTGATTTCACTGTGTATGCATTTATGCACGTGGGACTGAAGTGAGCTCCAAAATGTGATATCCTGCTATTTGTTATTGAGTGACTTTCCTCCTACTTACTCTTGTATGTCTCTCCAGTGGTATCACTCATAGTATGTTGTCTTAGTAACTTTACCGAAGGTTTTATCAATTTATTGCACTTTTTCTTAATTTAATGATATCTGCTCAGCGTTACTAAAAGATGTGAATCGGTGAATACGATGGTGTCATTTCTTTGGTGGATGGTTGGCTTTTATTGGGTAGTCTCTGGTGGCGATGTCCTTTTGCAAAATGCTCCACGTTTGTACTGGTAAGCAGTTTACCAATCTAGTACTGAAATTCTGTTTCCAAGGTGGTAGGCATTACCAAATACCACAAGCTCTTTTGAAAGCTTCATGTGCCCATGTATGAGAAAATTGAACTGCCTTTTTCTTCTTCATCTTTTAAATACAACCATGCTCTATCAGTAATTTCTTGCAAGCATACCAGAACATCTTTTTCCGAAGCAACCAACAACCCCTCATGCTCTTTGCTAGATTATTTGGCACATAAACCTTACGGGTATTAGGATGGAGGGCATCTCCATACTTTTTATCTCCTGTGTGCCAGCTGCATGCGTCAATGATATATGCAAACAAAGACCACAAGAATCTCTAATTCTGAATTTCTGCAGGCTGGCTGTGGTTTTTCTCGCATTTGATGTGTTCTTTGCGATCTTTTGTGTTGTTTTGGCATGTTTGATTGGGATCGCTCTCTGTTGCTGCTTGCCATGCATTATTGCTATTCTTTATGCTGTTGCGGGGCAGGTATGAAGATCTAAGTTTACTAAATAAATAATTTGTTGACTTGTAAGCCTTATAGCTGTTGGCATTTTCACTTGCTCAAGTAGGATTTACTGCTGCTCTCATTGCATGAATGACTATATAGGAAGGTGCATCAGAAGCAGATCTCATTCAGCTGCCAAAATACAAATTTCAAATGATACGCAATGAGGAAAAGCCTGGCATTGAGGCAGGGAAAATGGTTCCTGTTGAAACAAGTAGCAGATTTTTGGGAACTGAGCGTATACTTTTACCTGAGGATGCAGTAAGTTCTGTTATGAAAATTTTCACAGTTTCTTAAAGCCTGTGGATCTGCACTGCTATAAACCATGTTTAGAAGGAAATGCTGTTGTTTTTATTGGAAAGCCATGGAATTTTTCAATCTGCTCTCCGTTGTTCTGTTATATATGTGCACTTACACCCCTAGTATTTGTGCAAAATTAATTGAAAGAAAAATTGAGCTATTTATTTGCTAGTGCAATGTTGGTGAGCAAGCACCATATTAGATCATACCGAGATAACTAGTGGTGAACTCGGCTGCTGGTTAATAATTCTGTCAATGTGGAGTAATTGTTTAAATTTGGTGTCTTACCATAGATTGGAATCTCTTCTTAGCCAGTAATTACTTCTTCAAAATATCCTGATAAGAAGTGGAGAATCATGTCCCTCAAGAAGAATGAATGCATGTGTGTGAGTGGAGAGATGCTAGTATGATGTTGTGTATCAGCTCCATTGTTCTATTAAGTAGCTCAATTAATTTTTGTGAGACAAATGACTGGCTCAAGTAAGTCTACATTTTCATGCTAGGCTAGTCAGCTTCTTTGGCTATGAGTTACATCAATGTATTAGGTTTGGACTTGAAAAATATAAGATTTAAGATTATATTTTTGCTTGTTTTCTCCTCGATTAAGAGGAGAGGTTGGAGTGGTCTTAAAAAAAAATGCTTTGATGAAAAAAGTGGAAAATTGCAACGGCCAAGAAATATTTGAAAGATACATGAGTCGCAAGTTTTTCCAAGCGTAGTTCACTTCCACTATGATTTTTAAGAAATTTCACTAATGATCTGGAGTTTTGTTTCCTCATTTTCTTTCTTTGATTTTTTACCCTTTAGGAATGCTGTATATGTCTCAGCCCATATGAGGATGGAGCAGAACTCCATGCACTCCCTTGCAACCATCATTTCCATGCTACATGCATTGTGAAATGGCTTAAGATGAATGCAACATGTCCTCTCTGCAAGTTCAACATTCTCAAGGGAAATGAACAAGCATGAAGAGAATACAAGGAGACACAGTATTCAGCTGGGTTGATGCCCCCCACACACCGTTCATCTTCATGTACAGAAGAAACCGAGGCAGAAGGAAAGAAGCTTCTTCAAATTCCTGTGAAGAATACAAGTTGTGTCATTCAGTCAATCAAGCTTCATTTAGTGTATTCATTTCGGCCTTTGGAGTTGTATTGATTCTTCTTCCTCTCCTGAGTTGTTTGAGGAGTGTGAAAAGTGGAGCAAGAGTTTTCAGGCCTTCTGTTTATGCTTAAATTATTTGTTTGTAGTTATGTAATTGCACGATTGCATCTATAGTAATACCTGTGCCATTCTGATTGTGGCTTTTAGGTATACGTGTATCAGCCTCCTTGGCATTGTATTCATTGAAGATCTGATTTTCAGGCTTCATGGCTGTGTACAATTTATCTGTAGTGTTTCTTTTCTTTGTAGTTACATGGAATGATGTTTCTCGTTGCAGAGGCTTATAACTTTTCTTGCCTCTAGTTCTGCTTCAGTTCATGTAGCAAAAATGGGTGCATGCTTAGCTTAGCTGGCACCTTTTCAGATTCTGTTACTTCCAATTTATTTATTTATCAAGATGCAAGTTTTGGAAAACCCCTTTTTTTTTTTTTTTTTTAACAAAAGGAAAGCCCATTGATACGGCTGGGGCAAAGGAATTTTATTCTCTTGTAAACTGTACTTGAGGCAACTCATTCATTTCAGATAATGATTCGTACTTTCTTCTATGGTATGTTTCTAATTAATTTTTTATCTGAGTAACACTAAGTTAAAATTAATTTAATTATGCTCTACGATAACAGAAATTGCACCAAGGTTAACTATATGAAGTGCCTGTTTAGTTCAATATTTTTGTAGATATATTTTTTAATTAAAAATATATTCAAATAATATTTTTTAATTTTAACATAAGCAAAAAAATTATTTTAAATAACGGGTTGGTTGAGACACAAAAAATTTTACTTTAAAAGTTTATTTGAAAATAAAGGTTGCTTTTTAAAATATTTTTTATTTGAAAATATATGAGAATAATATTTATTTTTAAATATATATTTTTATATCAAAATAAATTTAATTTGAAGTTAAAAAAAATTAAAAATACGATTATACTACAATCACAAACGACATCTAAGTTTGGTATTATGGAGTGGTCATGTTTTTCAAAAAAAAAAATTAATTTTTTTTATTTTTTTTTATTTTTATGTATGTTTTAATATTTTAATATACTAATATTAAAAATTAAAAAATATTTTAATGATTACCTGTCATTACACATTACCAATCACTATTTAATAATGTTTTTACTTCCAAAACTGCACCGAGTTTTCATGTGCCTTTCTTATTTTGGCTTGTATCCCATCATGAAACATCGGAGTGCCGAATGCATGATCACAACCCTATCCAATAATGATTAATATACCACAAATCAAAGGTTGCAGGTACAAGAATTAAGATCATGTTCGTATGTATTTCAAACAGGAGTTAGGTAAAAAAAAAAATATATATATATATATATATATTTACATCATTTTAACATATTTATATCATAAATAAAAATTTTAAAATTATTATTTTAATATATTTTTAAACTTTCACTCGCTCCTCGGTGCGTCTTATCATTAAACTATTGGGATCGTTAAATCTACATTATATAAATATTTAACTTCTCTTGCCTAGCCAACGGCTGGAGTAGCTCAGTTGGTTAGAGCGTGTGGCTGTTAACCACAAGGTCGAAGGTTCAACCCCTTCCTCTAGCGAAGTTCATTTTAAAAAAAAATGTGTGGTAAACTGGTAATAATGATGGGTTTTAGTTTTCAGGACTCCCTGCGTGGAGAAAATTGAGAATCCTACGGTCGGGAAATGGAGACGAAATCCCACTTTTCCGAGTTCAATAGGGTAGCTTCCTTGGAGCAATTGTCGTTTTTGGCACAGGGAAAATTGGCTATGCAAAATTCGTTGCTTGTCCAACTCCAATGAGTAAGAGTGTATTTATTTTTATGGTTAAAAGTGTTTTTAATTTTAAAAAAATATTTTTCTTATTTTAAATTGATGTTTTTTATAGTTTTGATGTTTTAATATTAAAAATATTTTTTTAAAATAAAAAAATACGTTAAAATTTAATTATAATAATTACTATAATTATAAACACTACCTGAAAGATTTAGGCAAATAAAATATAGTAGTTGATGGAAATGTACTGTCGTCCCAAAACTCAAACCAGGGGAAGAAGAATAGAATGTTTAAGAATTTGTTATTTTTTAAAATATTTTTTATTTAAAAATATATAAAAATAATATTTTTTATTTTTAAAAATTATTTTTGATACAACACATCAAAATAATCTAAAAATACTAAAAATATATTAATTTAAAATAATAAATTCTCAATTTTATTTTTTTAAAAAAAAAACAAAAACAAACAGTCAATTCAAAGACATACTTCCGCAAATGCAAATGCCAAGTATAAAGCTAAGCGGAATCTTTTGCAAAATACACGGCCTGTGTTGCTGCATCTGAATGACAGCTTCTGTAACTAGTTTGCAAAACCTCTCTTTCTCCACGAGGCAGTACTACACTCGCTAGATTACATCATGAACTGTAACATCACTCGCAACTAGCAAGTTCTTTGTCTTTAAGCTGCATAACACCTAGCAGCAGAATCTTCATACCTGATGTCGCATCTCAATGAACGCTGCCGTAGGGACCAGAAATGTATATAGGGAAAAAAAAATTGAAATTCACCATCACCTTGTAATTAGAGAAAGTTGGGGATTTTAAAAATTAGCATTGATTTTAAATATTCAGATAGAGAATTAGATATACTTAAAAATATAATAATGTCATTCTCATAGCATTTTTTTTTTATAAAAGGTTACATACTATATGTTCTCTTTTAAAATTGTTTTTTTATTATTATTATCAATTGTCCTAATTATTTTAATTCCTTTTTTTATTTTTTTAATTTCTAGTTATTTTACGAATAGTTTGATGTCAGTCTTTAAACAAGTTAGAAAATAATATCAATCTCTAAAAATAAAAAACTTATAAAAATATTGGTATTAAGTCTTAAAAATGAATTTTTATTGAAATTGTTAAAAATTAACACAACTCGTATCTAATTGTAAGATCAAAACATTGATTATTTTAAAAGAAGACATGTCAGTTAAGTTGTTCTTTTTTTTTAGTTTAATGTGGGTGTCTGGGTCAGTTTGCTCGCACCTCGACTAAACCCACGGGCCCTGAAGTTAATGACCATGTAAGCCTCCAGTGGCCATCATATTAGCAACCACATGGCTCGAATCTGAGACCACAGAGGAAGCAAATCTCTTGGTCCAAAGCTCTTACCACTAGGCTACCACCTGAAATAGTTAAGTTGTTCTTTTTTGACCGAGCGGGTGTTAGACATGTAAAAAAAAATAGAAAATTAAGAATTTTTATCATTATTTTTATATTTTAAAAAACATGGATTTTCCTTTTATTTTTTTGATATGTAAGCTCAAAGAGCCGATTTACCAAGAAAGTCTTGATGAATTTAATAAACTTATTATTAAATCTAAATATAAATATATAATTTTTTTATTTAAAACATAACACAGTAATATTTTTATTCCAATGCTAATATCAAATAAAAACTTTTTTTTTATTTTTTTATGGTAGGAATATTATTTTTATTGAGTACTAAAACGTAACTAATGTTTGTTTTTTTATGATAGAATATGCAAAAGAAAAAAAAAAGGATTTTTGGAAAGACTTGGCCGTGCAAGGTTTAAAGAAGGAGGTTTTTTTTTTTTTTTTTTTCTGACCATGGTACCACCAACATATGCAGACAGTGATCACTCAAAGTTCTCTCCTTTTTTTCTTCTTATTTATAATTAACTATATATCTTTTGCAGACATGGAAAAATTACAAGAAACTCTAGTCACAAAATAATATATTTGTTTTTGAAAATATTTTTTATATGAAAATATATTAAAATAATTTTTTTTAATTTATTTTTTGACAGTACTACATTAAAATAATATAAAAACACAAAAAAATAAACAAAAACATAAAAAATTATTCTTTTAAAAATTACTTTTTAAAAAAAAAGTGACTTCATATTCATGAAGGAAAAAAAAAACGGTAGACTAGCCTAGAGACATCATTTTCTTTCTTGCTTTTGTTTTGTTTTTTTTTAAAAAAGCGAAGGTAGATTCCATGTCTAATAATCAGAGGGAGGAAAAAAATCCGCCGAAGCATATGCTTCACAGAAAAATCAAAGCCTTACCCCACACAGACAAGTTCTTTTTTCTTTCAGGACACCCCATGTTCATGAATCACAACGCCCTGCAGTTTCACAAGATTCAGACACTTGAAAGGCATGGTTTTCTGTCGAAGAATTCAACTATCTACAAAGGGTCTGTCTTCTTTTCTTTTCTTTTCTTTTCTTTTACACGTGAACTTACAAAAGAAAAATCCAGTGATCTGGTTCTCAAGATTATTCAACGCACAAGAATTATATTATCCAATCATATATTCATGCCAAGAACAAACATGAGATTTTTAATTCAACAACATATCACATGAACAAGAACTGAAGCAAGTAAACGTATCATACCTGGTATTGACAGCAGACAAATGCTATAAAACCTCCCTAACAGTGGCGCCGCCGCTTCTCTTTTTTTTTAATAACGATTCACTTCAGTCTTTCCCCGTCGCTATCTATATCTCGTTATAAAAATCATAACGCTCACATCATGAAGCGCATGCCCACCATGCATCAATTAATCAAATATTTCAGCTAGAAACTTGATAAAAATCACTGTCATTGTCAGGTTACATTCGAGAGTGTATAAAATAACAAAGTTGAAAAGAATACAGTCAATGTCATTTCTCTTTTCTTACGAGCTTTCACACGATATAGCCACATATGCAGAGAACAGATAGATAACTGACATTCAAAATCAGAAGTAAAATCACATATAGCATTCATAAGGCAACAAGAATCTTTCTGGAAAATTTATGATGGATTCAGAAATGACATTGCTCCACTAGCAAGAACATTAGTCCTCTACAAGCACAGATGCTCCCATCAATATTTACCAGCTGGAGACCACCCTAGATCACTAAACCAAGTCCCTATGCAAGCGCTACAGGAAAAGGAAACATCAAAAGCATGTTTTTTATGGCAAAAGATGAAAGTCTACCCCTTGAACACAATTGAGCATGAACTTGTTTTTCAGTCAATATACAGTATATGCATAGCAAGACACAACACAACCGACATGACAAGGGTCAGATAGGCTCATGATTTTTTATGATGGCAAAGTTATACCCCACTAAAGTACATGAAATAAATCGACCCAATAGAGGTGGGGATGAAGTACAATTTCCCTCCATAAATAAATGGTGATGGGAGCTGTGTACCTGTCTTCCGCTGATAGAAAACCAGGATCCGATTATATATAACGTGATTTGTTTTTATATACTGTTTTGTTATTTAAGCTTGAACGTAAAATAAAAAATAAATTTTAAAAAAATAAATAAATATATATATTATTTTAAAACATTTCAAAATAAAAAACACTTTGAAAAATAACTTTTATTACGATGTTAAACACCACCTTAGTCTATACTAGTTGTAGATCAACGCTGCATCTCGAGGCTGAAATATTTTTTTATGTAAAAAATAATGACTCGGGTTAAATAAAATAATTTTATTTTAATTAAATAATAAAAAATAACACGACAGTAGATAGATCATTTTAAAAAAAATCTCATGATAATCTGAAAAAATTTATATATTTTTTAAATGGAGCAGACAATGTGGCTCATAAATAGGAAATGACATAATTTAGGTAAAAAAAAACCAAAAAAACCAACTTGGGTTAACTCAGGTTCGCATAACAAATCTATAACCAGGATAACAAGGGCTAAGCCAACCCGAGTTATCCCAATAAACTCGCGGCTCAAGGTCATAAGACTATAATAATTTGATGAAAAATAAAATAAAGAGAATTACAAAGACTGTCTTTTTTTAAAAAAAAAAAATTATCAAATGATAAAAACTGAAGATAAAATAAGTAAAAAGATAGTTTCAACCTTCATTAACTTTTAAAACTCGTGATTCGGGTCATTAAACTGAAAGCATTTTATTTAGAAAAACTACAAAACCCAATTATCAATTAGTCAAATGTTGAATGATAAAATTAAAAAAATAATTTAACTATATAAAAGGATCCAAAACAAAAAATAATAATTAAAAAATAAGAATCAAAATTAAAATAAAAGATAAATTTTATTGTTGATTGAAAAGCAAAACTGAAAAGAAAAATTAATTTGACATAATGATAAGAAAAAAAATTTGAAACGAACAAGGATCAAATTTGAAAAAAAATTAATTTAAAGGCGAGATTAAAAGGAAAAAAATTAATAAAAAAACAAAAAAAATTAAAAAATCGAGTAACAATCTTTTTTTAAAAAATTTATATATCATAAATTAGGATTAAAAAATAAAAATAAAAACAAATTCAATTTTTATGAAAAAGTCAATAACACGAATTATAAATTAGAATAAAAAAGTATCAAAGTTGACTTCTCAACAAATAAGAAGCAGCCCTTGAATTTTGATTGGCTATCATGATTTTCAATGGAAGAGAGAAAAAAAAAAGTCATCACATTGCATCGTCACTCCACCACCATTACATGGTGTTCTGGAAGAAAGATCTCAACATGGTGTTTCCATCATCATTATGAAAGTTATTTTTTAAATTTTACGAGGCGTCGAACGCACCCTCTAAATAGCACAAGCATCTCCCACATGACGCGCACACACTAATTTTTTTTGTTTTTTAATTATATTTTATATTTATTAAAATATTAAATTACCGTTTAGCCAACCTAATAATAATAAAAAAACAATATAAAAATATAAATAAGCTCTCAGACATCAATTTGTTTTTTTATTTAACTTTTAAAGATATTTTAATTATTTTAATGTATTTTCAAGTGAAAAATATATTTATTTCTTATCAATTTAATAATAAATAATATTTCATAGACAATACTTTACCGTCCTCAATGATCACTTTAGTGATTTTTTTACGGGAATAACAAAGCCATCGTCACATTGCTCCAACAAACAATACATCCAAGTCTAGTTGAACAATGTTAATCCAAGGCTATTAAATTTTGTTAATTTCCCAGATAATTATTATTTAAAGTAAACATATTTTTTTTAATAAGGTGAAACAATTATTATGTCCTTTTAAAAAACACAATTAACTAATTACAAGCAATGATCCACCTGTCATTATTATACTAGTAGGGAGCAAATCAGTCTTTTAATAGTTCTAAAGCGCAATAAAATAACCAGTTCATCCTCAAAATAATTAGTTTTTTTATATTTTTGTATTTTACTTTTTAAAAATACAATCAAATGACTAGATTATTCTTAATTTTTTATTTTAATTCATGCTCGTCATCTTTTTATTTCAATATTAAATTATCTGGGAAGTGAGCTTTTTTATAGAGCTTGAGTCTGGGACTTTATATATTGTGAATTTAAAAAATTAACTCATATTTACAACAATACTTTATTATTTGGATGGCTATTAATTTACAAAACCAGAAAAGATATAGTTACAAGATCCGATTAAGAAGTTAACCGATAAAAGGCCCAAATTACATGTAAAGAGTTTACTTGAATTAACCTAATATTCGATTTTTTTTATGAAAAAAACTCAAAACATAATCATCTAGGTGTGTGTTTGGTATTGCGGTAGTGGTTGTGGTTGTGGTTTGAAAAAAGTAGTTTTATAAAAAGTACTTTTAATTGAGGTTGGTTTGAAAAAATAGGTGTTT
>Ga0307517_10013550_pt1 | contig 11054 bp, 6 predicted proteins | sample 23_EM_MG_FD_194515 | JGI IMG/M metagenome (GOLD analysis project Ga0307517, IMG submission 194515) | Populus trichocarpa ectomycorrhiza microbial communities from riparian zone in the Pacific Northwest, United States - 23_EM | ecosystem: Host-associated > Plants > Roots > Unclassified | place... | reverse complement strand
ATCTTTGCTAGAAGCTGGAAATAGAAGACACTTGCATTTAAATTTACAAGGATGGCCAACGCCACCAGGCCAGAGGTGGCACACGTGGCCATCACATGGGATTTATATAGTGGTGATCATTTTTTATTCGTTTTAATTTTATAAAAAAAAATAACTAAACTAAAATTTTTAAAATAAAAAAAAAACCGAAACCGGTTCAAACCGACCGGTTTCGGTTCGGTTCGGTTTTTTAGGACAAAAATCGGTTCAAACCGATTTGGCTTGGTTTTTAGTTTGACTCAGTTTTTTCCGGTTTGGCTCGGTTTTTTTCTGTTTTTTCGGTTTCGGTTCAGTTCGGTTTTTTTTGTTTTAGGTTTATAAAACCGAACCGAACCAGTCGATTTTTTCAAAATTTTAATCGGTTTTTTTTCACGATTCGATTTTTTTAATTATTTTTTTCAATTTAATCAGTTTTTTAATTGTTTTACTCACCCTTGAAATCACGTGAAGTTTCCCTCTCATGGGGCTTCTTAGTCTAAGCTTCAACCTCTTGGTATGCACGTACGCCTTCCTTGGAAAATGATGCCTAAAAAATGAAATTGTTAATTTTTTTTTTGTCAATTTATGTAAATGCCTAAAAGAAAATCAATTGCTCGTTGTGAGTGCAGGATCCCTGCTAGTTCTTCTAGGAGTGATAATGACAACTACAAGTCCTTAGGTGTCGACAAGATAATTGTGGGTAATTCTATCGATGAGTTGCAGTGACATTTGCAGTAATTCTTTTCCAGCTCTCTGGAATATACCGATAGAATAATTCCGTAGGTGATTTAACAGTTGTAGGGGCATTTGTTGTAAATCTTTTCCAACTCTCTAGAATATACCAACAAAATTATTCTGTCAGTAACCCTGTCAGTAATAATTTTAAAAAAATTATTGGACAGAAATAGAAAATAATTAAAAAATTAAATTTATATAAAATTCAAGTATTTAAAAATCAATTATCTTAATATAACAATCAAATATTTATTACAAATTTATACGTTCAAATATAATGAAACTAGAATAAAAGTGACACAAGAGGAGGAGGAAGATGTTGGTCATCCTCGGGACCGTGGGGCCATAAGAGGGTACACATGTACCACCCATCTGTGATCTCATATCCATGACCATTCAGCGGAGCTCTTCATAATCCACAGAGAGTCGTTCATATTTTTCATTGAGATAAGTCGTACGTCATTGCACTCCTCGATCTAACAAGGCCGCGAACTCTAGAGATTGAGTGCTCGAGACCGATTGCGAGCATTCAACGGTTGAAACACTACGAGTCATCCACAAGTTCTCGGTCGTAGTGTTAGAGAGTCCATACACCCGATTTCTATCGGGTCCACCGGATAATCCTGCCTCCAACTACAAATCCAAATTGAAATCTGGATGGGTCGAAGGATTGTCCTCGTATCTCTCATTCAATCGGCTGTTATATATCTCCTGAAAATAAAAAATAAAACCATCAAATTCAAATAAATAATAACTTAAGAAAAACAATGGTTGAAAACCAACGTAAAACAAAGTGTTGAGCTTGATTGTCGATGAACTGTTGCACCCCTTTTTAGCGGTCATCACTCCACACGTGTGTTTCCACAAAAGCTTCATTGGGCTTGACTCACGTCCAAGAGTCATAGCTTGCAAGATAAAAATGTTGTTAGTTAAATATATTTATAAATAACAACAAATTAAAAAAATAGATGTAATTCAAATAAATTTTGCCATCTGTTTTTGCATGGGAAATGAATTGAACGGAGTCGCCGGTGTGCATGGTAACAAAATCATGAATTTACTGGCTTTGGTTTCCCGCATTGGATTGTGATCGTCATGTGAAACGCTCGGATGTAACGTGCTGAATGTATTTCACCCATATAGTCTTCGGGTTGTATAACTGCCTGAAATCCTTCCAAATTGCCACGTCATTCCAGCCTTGTAGAGCACTTTCTTTAGCATATTTTTTAGATTTTTTTTGCGCCTCATACAAAAAAAATCACGCAACTTATATGGTACAAACAAATTATCTATGAGTAAATGACAAATGAAATTATAATATTTGGAATAGAAAAATTATCCTGATTTCGATGTTACCTAGTTGTAGCGTGATTCTCCCAAACCCTCTTCGCAACATTATCATTTGCCTTATCCCACTCAAATTTAGCCTTGCAGTAAAAAAATTATAAAAATAAAAATTTCAGTAATTTCAATAAAGTAAACGAATTAACATAATAAATAGTAAAATTTTAAGTTAATACTAACCTTAAATCTTAAAAACCATCCATCAACCTGCGGTTTCCATTCAGGATGTTTGAAAACCTGATTCCATTGAAACAATAGAATTTTCATCGACAATTAAAATGCCGATGTTATTATTTGGGTAACTTTAATGTTTGTGAATCTAAAATTGGATAAATTTAATGAAATAATAAATTGTTAAACATAAACCAATTCAAAGCAAAACAAAGTTACATTGAAAAGTCGTCCTTTCACTACGCCTCGTATTTGCGGGTGAATGGATCCCACTGTGAAGGGATCCCCTCTCTACGTTGCAACATCGCACTTGAAGAGGCAGCGTCGTGAGTCGATGCATGTGCTTCAGGAGCCTCTTTTTGGTCGACACCTAAGGACTAGTGGTTGTCATTATCACTACTAGAAGAACTAGCAGGGATCCTGCACTCACAACGAGCAATTGATTTTCTTTTAGGCATCTATATAAATTGACAAAAAAATTTAACAATTTCATTTTTTTTAATAAAAATTCGGCAGCACCTCCCATGTACGGTAGCCTACCTAAAATTTTTAATCCTGCAAATAGATAACATATATGCCACAAACCAGTTGATTTTATTATATTTCTACCAGCAATTTTGAATAATTCAATTTCGTATAAAATTCTCATTTTCTACGTGATAATATTTTTGATCCTAAATTGACAAGAATTTATTTTAAATGGAATACATACAATATAATAATTAAAACTAATCCTGCACGTTTAATTAAATATTAACAACAAAATTAAAAAAGGAAATAACACAAAATAATGAAAAATTATTGCAATAACAACTAAAATTCAACACAACTATTACTTCATAAAATTATAAAAAACAAATAATTGAACAAAAATAGAGAGAAAAAAAGAAAAAATAATACAAAAACAAATAATGAACAATGAATGAAAAATTCTTACCTTAATGACGTGCTTAATTTCGGAGTTGAAATAGGTGTGATAAAAAAAACAAAAATATATTGTTAAAAACCTTAGAAAAGAAGAAAAATAAAAAGAAAATACTTTAAAAAATCTACCTAAAAAACACATTTGATTGTGTTAAGAGGAAAAAAGCTTGATTTTTAGCCTTGATGTTTGAGAGATGGAATAGAAAGGCAAATTAATGAGGAGAGAATCACAAAGAAAACTATATGATTTTAAGCTGAGAGAAAAAAAATAAAGGTGTGTTGTGCTTTTATATTAGGTTTTATGAATGCAATTACTGACAGGTAATTAAATATTATTATTTTTAAATATTTTATTGGTGATTTTATTTATAAAGTCTCTTTGAAATTTTTGGTTCACACTAAAAATTTCACAAAACCCTTCCAGATTTTTTAATTTTGTCTGTAATTCTGTCGGTATTATAGTAAACAGTTAGTCAGAAATGCAATAATTACCAGCACGTTGGAATTCTGTCGGGAAACTGTGAACCATGTGAAAATACAAACCTACCCGTGCAGGCCAATTCAAATGGTTTTCTTAGGGGCGAAAATATAATTCTACTATTATAATCCACAGTGAATCATGCCTACTATACAATGCTTTTCCCACGCGAAATAAATTCTGTTAATTTTATTTTTTTATTTTTATTTTTATGTATCAAAAGACAATATCAACCCATGAACAAATAATTATTGCTAAAAAAACCAACTAGAAATAACGAATTCACCCCTAGAAAGATGCTTTGAGAATTTTCATTTCAAGAATGATATAGTCATAGTTAAATGGAAATTCGCTTTTAAGGATACTAAAATAAATTTACTGTATAAAAAGTTCATAAAAGGATAGAAATACCCCCTCAAGAATTATAAAAGGACAAATAAATTCTATAAAAATACAAATCTACCCCAATAGTCCAGTGCAAATGGGTTTTTTAAGGGATGAAAATGTAATTTCAAAATTATAATCCATGCCTATTATACAATACTTTTCCCACTCCAGATAGGTTATGTTGATTTTCACTGGCCAAATCTTGCAACGAATTTTCAACTCTTTCCTTTGTCTCCGATTTAATACTGTTAATAGTCATTGTATTGTACTATTCTGTCACATTAGCCCCTGCACTATCAGAATATGCAACCAAGTCCTTAACTTTAAGTTTTTGACAAGTATATCCTTTTATCAAATTCCAGCCAATTTTACTATTAATTATCATGTACTAAATAAATGCTTAATTTTAAACTCTCACATTGTGATTCATTATTAATTAGTCCTAAGGAGTAAAATATTTTATTTTCTCTATTACACTTAATTTAGATTTAAATGTAAGAAATCATGAGATTATATAATTCCAATCTCCTGTTAAAAAAATTATAGAAAAAAAAATCATTATATCATGCAATATATAGGTTTTATAAGTTACAAGATAAATGATAAATCACTAAAATATCCAAGATAATTAAAATAACCTTTAATAAATATTACAAAAACAATAATACATTATACTTTTTTGAAGATGAACAATTCTCTCTGTAATTTCTTAGAAGTTTGTACTCAAGTCATATGGACTTGAATTAAAACTTAATAGACAAATGCATTAAAATAAGTTTAAGAAATAAGGAGCTTAATTGCAAATAATTAATAGTTGAAGGCTTAATATGATAGAACTAACATAGTACAGGAATTAAAAATATCATTGATAATTTTATACACCTTATCCTCTTTCTTCTGACTCTACCACCTCATCACCTACACGCTACACCCAATCTAATCACGTAAAGCTTCAACAAAAAAACAACAACAAAAAAAACCCTTTAAAATCCCTAAATCCCCCATTTTGATCTAAGAAACCCAACGAATCCAAATCATGGGAACCGAAATAACAGAGCCGTTACTAGTCGACTCGAAGGACACAATAAACACCGTTGACTCTACTGAAATCATTCCAGAATGGAAGGATCAGATCACGATCAGAGGGCTAGTAGTGAGCGCTGTATTAGGAGTACTATTTTGTATCATCACTCACAAGCTGAATTTAACGGTGGGGATTATCCCGTCGTTGAATGTAGCAGCTGGTTTGCTTGGTTTCTTCTTTGTTAAATCATGGACTGGATTGTTATCCAGGTTAGGTTTTTCTGTTTCTCCTTTTACCAAACAGGAGAATACCGTTATCCAAACTTGCGTCGTCGCTTGCTATGGCCTCGCCTTTAGCGGTAACCGCCGTTACTTTGATATATAGATACAATTATTAGTGTACATAGAGGTTGATAATTATTTCATTTTTGTTAATAATTTTAGATCAGGTTAGCTAATTAATTTTATTGTTGTAATTTATTGATAATTGATTATTAGTTTGTTAATCCATTCTTTGAAGAGGAAAGAGGAGATTAGGATAGTTAATTTTGTTAGAATTACATTTTTTTTAAACTGTACTTGATTTTAATGGTGACAGGAGGATTCGGTTCGTATTTGATTGCTTTGGACGAGAAAACATATAAATTGATCGGTACAGATTACCCTGGGAACCGAGCCGAAGATGTTAAGAATCCGGGATTGGGGTGGATGATTGGATTTTTGTTTGTTGTTAGTTTCCTCGGGCTTTTTAGTCTTGCTCCGCTTCGTAAGGTAGCTTTAAACATCATTCTTTTTGAGATTTTTAAAGAATATGCTGCTGCTAGTATGTTAAAATGGCGATATGTTACTGAGAATCATCTTGTATCCGTTTGTTTTTGTTCGATGTTGTTTCAATTAAACGGCTACTTGCATCTATTCTTGGATACATATTGAGTAGTTTCTTGACATTTGCAACAGATTTTGGTGGTTATGACCGCATAAAATCTGAAAAAGGCTTACTTGTGCTCGAACTGTTCCACGCATACTATTACTCTTGTGGCGTGTTAGTGGGAACCATGATTATAAGTCTAATTGATTCTCATATTCTCGTTATATTTTGTGATGAAATGATAGGTTATGGTCATGGATTATAAGCTTACATATCCCAGTGGTACAGCCACAGCAATGTTGATAAATAGCTTTCACACAAACACAGGAGCAGAACTTGCTGGGTGAGTGCTGGATGTGTCAAGTTCGTCATTATTTTGTAGGTCTTATATGGTGTCTCTTGATTTAAAGTTGCTGGAAGATGTTATTAGAAAATATCAAAATCAGTGAAGAAATTTTAAACAATTCTGGAGAAAATGTATAAAGAACGAGATTTGTTTGTCTGTAGGATTATCAAAGAACATGAGTGGTACTGCCGCATACTAAGTAAATCTAATAATCATGATTTTTTCTCTCTAAAGTTTATGTTTTTTTTTTTCCTTTTTTGGCTGCTACAGTTTGTTGAGTGGTTTGGTAGTCAGAATAGCTGAATTGACAAAAAGTGAGTTTCCTAATTTATATTTATTTTTAATGATTTTTAACAGGAAGCAAGTCAGTTGTCTTGGAAAGTATTTAAGCATAAGTTTGGTTTGGAGCTGCTTTAAGTGGTTCTTCAGTGGTATTGGGGATTCATGTGGGTTTGATAATTTTCCCAGCCTTGGTTTGACGCTATTCAAGAGCACGTAAGCTTTTAATGACATGCATGTTGTTTGGACAGTGAATTACATTTTGGTTGGGTTTCTTTGTTGAGGAACTCTGAGAGAGGGCCTACACATACTATTTTCTTCTTCTTCTTCCTTTTCCCTGGATATAAAATTGAAGTTCGGCATTCCTGTATCAATGGTTTATCAGTGATGTTACTTGTTTCTCACACGACTCTCTTTATGCAGGTTTTTCTTTGATTTCAGTCCAACTTATGTTGGATGTGGCCTTATTTGTCCTCACATAGTCAACTGCTCAGTTCTTCTTGGGGCCATCATCTCATGGGGTTTCCTCTGGCCCTTCATTTCCCAACATGCTGGGGCCTGGTATCCAGCTGACCTCAGTAGCAATGATTTTAAGGGTCTTTATGGATACAAGGTATGGAGAATAACCATTTTTATTCTGAAACACATCCACAAGTTTCAACAAAATGACTTAACTGTAAAAGGGTTTTGACTTTGCATGGCTTGGCATCTTGAGGTTTTGCCTTAAGAGGATGTAAGCCACCACATTAATTTTTTGCATGCTATATATGGATTAGTACTACTGCCGGAGCAACATACAAGTTCCTGAAGTTTATAAACTTCAACTTTCACGAGTATTTATTTAGCATGCTGAAATTATTGGACTTGGTCCAATTAATGACAATGACTGTGACTCCACCTTGTATTGTATATTCACTCTTCAGTCCTTCCCCCATTGTGGCTCCTCAGTCCTCACATAGACCTGGTCCATCCACTGTTCATCACTAGTATTGGGCTTGTTGATGAATAGTCTGTTATTGAATTTTGCTTGCATGGCTGTGCCTTGTGGATGTTGTCTGAATGAGTTTCCTTTCACACTGTTTGCAGGTTTTCATAGCAATTGCCCTTATCCTTGGGGATGGTCTTTATAATTTGATCAAGATAATTATCATAACTATCAAGGAAATGTGCAACAAAAGCACCATGCAGAACCTTCCAATTGTCAGTGAGGTTCAAGGTAATAATTCATACAGTCTCCATTTGTGAAATGTAATCACGTGATCTTGTTACCAATAGGCCTTTGGCTTAGTGGTAGGCTGGTCGTGGCCCCTTGGTAAAAATTAAAAAACTGAAAGATCTTGTCTCATCTGCCATGTTTCTCAAATGTGTATGGCATTTATCAAGTGTGCTCATGTTCGAACTATTAACATAATGTTGAACTGCTATCTGAACAATTCTTTTTCTCCCAAATTTGTTTTGAGAAAAATTGGCTAGTTCAAGAAACTGCTCGAGTTGTAGGAGTGTAGTTTCTCCTTCCGGAAGAATCTCTTGTCTTCTGCACCAATTATTGTCATTAACATCCTTCAAGTTTTGTGTCTGTGCTGAACATCATGCATGATTTTTTTGTAGCACAAGCATATCCTGAGGTTATTAAGTTCAAGAGATGAAGTATAATTACTCTCTGTGTCATTGCATTGATATTTTGTTAAATAGTGATGCTGTATTTAACAATGTTCAATTATTTTGATCGATATAATTGTTGAGAAACATGTGCTGTTGATTTTTGGGAACCGCAGGCAGACTAAAAGATTGGTCCCTATGTGACCAAAACAAAACAAGATCTGTCCCTAAATGTTACCTAATAAACAATAACTTATTGGATTCTTATATTGTTTCCTGAGTTCTGTTACAAAATGATTTTGAGACATCTGATTTTACCTGCATTGAACAGTACTTTCGTATCTAAATCTATCAGCGATGCTTTTTATTTCTCTGGCCCTACTAAAGCTTAATCTTCATCACACTTATTTCATGTAGCAATTACTGAGACTGCCATTTTCAAATGATAATATTTATGCATCGTCGGCATTTTCCTTCATCAACAGTTGCGTATAGTTAGTATCATCTTCAACATGTTAACTTTTAGTTGCATGCCCTCGTTCTTGTTTGAATATAGTTGTTTTGTGTTCGGGAATAATTGTTTTTATGTGCCACTTGGCAGATAGTGAGACTTCCAAATTGCTACTGGAGCAAAGAAAAAGAGATGAGGTATTTCTGAAAGATAGGATACCCACCTGGTTGGTGGCTGCTGGATATGTCGGTCTGGCTGCAATATCAACAGCAGTGATTCCAGTCATCTTTCCACCACTGAAGTGGTATTTGGTTCTCTGTTCATACATTATTGCCCCTGCTCTTGCCTTCTGCAACTCCTATGGAACTGGACTGACAGACTGGAACTTGACATCAACCTATGGAAAGATCGGTCTTTTTATCATTGCTTCACTGGTTGGTTCCGATGGAGGAGTTGTAGCTGGGCTAGCAGCTTCTGGGGTGATGATGTCCATTGTCTCCACCGCCGCTGATCTAATGCAGGATTTCAAGACTGGTTACCTCACTCTATCATCAGCCAAGTCTATGTTTGTGAGCCAGTTGGTAGGAACAGCCATGGGTTGTGTCATTGCTCCACTGACTTTCTGGTTGTTTTGGAGTGCTTTTGATATCGGAGACCCCGATGGTCCTTACAAAGCTCCATATGCCGTGATATTCAGGGAAATGGCTATCTTAGGTATTGAGGGCTTCTCAGAGTTACCCGAACATTGCCTGGCATTATGTTGCGGATTCTTTGTAGCTGCTCTAGTTATCAACCTTCTAAGGGATGTGACTCCCAAGAAGATCTCGCAGTTCATTCCTATTCCAATGGCCATGGCAGTCCCATTTTACATCGGAGCTTACTTTGCAATTGACATGTTTGTTGGGACAGTGATATTGTTTGTATGGGAGCGAATAAATAGGAAGGACGCTGAGGATTATTCTGGGGCAGTCGCTTCTGGTTTGATATGCGGTGACGGGATTTGGACAATACCATCAGCAATTCTCGCTATTTTTAGGATCAACCCGCCCATCTGCATGTACTTTGGGCCTTCTTTGAGTGGGTGAGCAGGGAAACCTCTGCCTGTGTTGTATGTATTGTAGCTATACCTTCTTTGAACTGAAATACTTTATTTCATTCTGTAAATCTGTATGTTATATTTGATGGTTCAAGTAATCGGGCATGGCTTGAGATAAAAAAATAAAAAAATAAATGATGAAAAATCTGATTTTCATGTGAGATGTGTTTGCCTCACTTAAAAAATGGATGAAAACAAGGTTCTGATTAAATTCCCTGTTTTCTCAAGGACTAAATAATTTTTTCGGCAACAAATTAGTCTTTGAACAATAACAAATGTTGCAGGGGTCGAGCATCTTTCCTCCCCCGCAAGTTAACATGTTTGTGACCAGTTTTGGGGTTGGCTTTATATACTCTTCGAGGGAATAAAAAAAAAAAAACTAAAAGGTGTGGTAGAAGTACAGTAGCAAAGGTTTGATTTAGGATTATAATAGTGGAATTATGTTTTTGTCCTTAAAAAAATGGTTTTAACTGACCTTTGGGATTAAATAGTTTTTTCACGTAGTTCGTTTGTCATTATAGAATTATTAAAGGTTATCCTGGTCTTTTTATAATTTTCTTACACAATAAAATTAATTGAATACCCTTGGAAGAAAAAAAAATACAATGGCTTAAAGACATATTTTGATTTTTACTTTTTAAAGAAGAATATAATGACCCAATTCCCATTAGAATCAAAATTCTCTAGCTTGGCTTAAGGGGTTTTTATGTAATTGCTTAAAGGTTTTTTAGATAATAATTATTTGATCCTAGAGGCAATGTGATAGTATAATAAATGAAATAAAACAAAAAAGTTCTCGACATGTGTAACGCAAAAGGCAGCCGCTCTGTCATCTTTTTTTCGGTGGTCAAAACCGTTCTTCACCGTATTATTTGATTTGTCTTGGCATCTTTTTCCTTTTTAGACGGCACGTGCATTGTGATTCCATCCAGTTTAGCACTGGTTTGATTTTTTTTTCCCTTCACTTCTTTCCTCCACTAAGATTTGCATGACGCCCCTTAAAAAATTCACAACAACCCTTTAATTTATTTTCTCTTTAAATTTAGTCTATATTCTTTTAATTGTAATTTTTTTTATTTGAAACAATTATTTCAAATTAGAATTTATTTGCAATTTCACCCTCCAATTTTTTCATCTCTTAGATTTGGTCCCTAATCTTTTTATTGTTATTTTTTTTATTTGAGAAGATTTATAAAATTGATTTTTTTTGTGATTTCATCCTCCGTTTTTTTTTATCGGGTTTGATCCTCATTCTTTATATTGCTTTTTTTTTTGTTGCTTTGACAAGTTTTTTAGATTGTGTTTTTTTCTCGATTTTATCCTTTAATATTAAAT
>Ga0307517_10013549_pt1 | contig 11055 bp, 7 predicted proteins | sample 23_EM_MG_FD_194515 | JGI IMG/M metagenome (GOLD analysis project Ga0307517, IMG submission 194515) | Populus trichocarpa ectomycorrhiza microbial communities from riparian zone in the Pacific Northwest, United States - 23_EM | ecosystem: Host-associated > Plants > Roots > Unclassified | place... | reverse complement strand
CCAACATTTCTATTTTATATTGCCCTACACACATATATATATATATATATATATATATATATATATATATATATATATATAGAATGTTGGCTAACCAATAGATTAAGCCTCCTAATTATTCTCAACTCTCAACAACCAAATGCCCCAAGTAGTACTCCAAGCTAATCTTTAGAATTTGCCTTGCACCATTTCGAGCCACTGCAGAAGCAACGAGTCTAGTGTGCTTGATAAACAACATTGAATACCCCACCAATCCAAAACTTTCATCCAAACATGCCTAGAAAAGTTACAGTGTATAAAAAAGTGCTCTGAAGTTTTTAAATCTGAGCTGCAAAAGACACACGAAGCTTGTGTGGCGGGCAAAACATTCTAGTTATGGAGAAAAGCTCTTGCACTAAGTTTGTCTTGGACTGCTAACCAGAAAAACACCTGAATTTTCGGAGGGGCCCCTTTAATCCAAACATTGGCTTCAAAAACTCTATCATTAGTAGAGGAGATACTATCAATTAGAGTGCAACAGGACTTAATTGAGAAGTTTCTATCAGAATTATATGGCCATATGAGTTTGTCATCTTTTCCAACCAAAGTATCATTGGCTCCGGCATCGGGAGCAATTGATGATATTGTTGCTCTGAAAGGTGCAAATTGAGAGTGGAAAACCCCTCCTAGATAGCACAAGTATGAAATGATTTCATTCAGATAATAATGAGCTTAGAGCTGGCATGGTTTGAAAGCACAAGAGCCTAAGAAGGCCTGCTAAAGAGACAAGCTCGTCCAGCCTTAAGTGTATATAGAGATATTCAAGTCCAGCCGAGATGAAATTAACTCAGGAGGCCAGGAAATTCAAACCCAATGAAAAGCTTAGATGGCCGAACCTTATATTCAAAACAAGGAGGCCAGGAAAAGCCGATGAGACCAAATCACTACTTGAAATCCAAACATTTGATGCAAGTAGCTCGTCGGTCATTTTGAATTCAATGGCATTGAGAGAGAGAGATATATATCAAGTGTTGTTATCATTTTTAAAATAAGCTAAAATTATGTTTATAAAGATATTTTGAATTTAACTATTTAGGTTTAATAAAACTAGCTAAACTTTAAGAGGGTCTTTTGCTCAAGAGTACTGATTTGCATTGGAGTTTTGAAGGTATTATGCAGATGTTCAACTGGAATCCTCCTTGTTGTCCATGGCTAAATTAAAATGGAAAGTAGATGGCTGCTCTCTAAGCTACTCTGATGTGGCTTGGGGTGGGAGGAGTGCTGTGTTATTCCAAGGGAATTCGGTATTTATTTTCTCATGTTTTGTGTCAGCCTTGGATTCAATTTTTTGTCAGTTGAGATGTCTGTTGCTGAGGGATGGTCGTATAGTGAAATTCAGGCGTACATGTTTCCCCTCGACAATTCTGTTTTCTTCTTTTCATCATGACCGCATCAATTTTCTGAGACGGCAAAGGTGAAATTACGACATCCCACTTTCGACTACTTTATAAACTCAATGCTTACACTCAATGGAGCTTAATGGCAATGGTGAAGTCTTAAACATTTTAAATTTGAATGGATATCAGTAACGATCAATTTTCAGGCATGCTTCCAACGTGGATGGGCAACAATTCAGGTCTTGCAGCAATTGATTTGTCAGAAAAATCATTTTGAGGGTCCAGTTCCAAGTGATTTCTGCAACCTTGTGGACCTTGAATACTTGGACATGTCTGAGAACAATTTGTCTGGTTCTATACCATCTTGCTTCAACCCGCCAAATATCAAACATGTCCATTTATCCAAAAATCAATTGAGTGGTCCATTAACAAACGAATTTATAACAGCTCTTCGTTGGTGACATTGGATCTCACATACAACAACTTCATGGGCCCAATTTCAAACTGGATTGGCAATCTTTCGGCACTAAGTGTTCTTCTTCTCTGAAAGCTAATCATTTTGCTGGTCAGATTCCTCCTCAGTTATGCTTGCTTGCTAGAACAATTTAGCATTTTTGATGTTTCACAGAATAAGCTCACTGGTGGTCTACCCTCCTGTCTAAGAAATCATGCTTTTAAGGAAAATTGGGAGAAAGCGGTAGCTACTCGACAATATTCCATTACATTCGAGTCCTTGAGAGAGATGTATTCTGAAATAATGGATTCAGGGAGTATCGATTACGTTGGAATAAATTATCGATTCACCCTAATAGAAGAAGTCATAGAATTTACGACTAAAAAAATGCCATATGGTTACAAGGGCAATATTCTAAACTTCATGTCTGGATCTCTCCAGCAATAGATTCTCAGGTGAAACCTCATTAGATGGGAAATTTAAGTGAGGTACATGCATTAAACTTGTCACACAACAATCTCACTGGATTTATCCCTGCAACATTCTCAAACATAAAGCAGATAAATAGCTTGGATCTTTCTTACAACAACTTGAATGGTGTCATCCCCCACAACTTACTGTACTCAACACACTAGCAGTTTTCAGTGTGGCATATAATAATTTGTCAGGAAAAACTCCGGAGATGAAAGCTCAATTTAGGACCTTTAATGAAAGCAGTTATGAAGGTAATCCTCTTTTGTATGGAGCTCCGTTACAGAACTATTGCAGTGAAGAAGAATCACCATCACAACCAATGCCTAATGATGAACAAGAAGATGATGGTTTCATAGACATGGATGTTTTCTATGTGAGCTTTGGGGTATGTTACATAATTCTTGTGTTAGCAATTGCTGAAGCTCTCTACATCAATCCACTTTGGCGGCGCAGGTGGTTTCACTTCGTTGAAGAGTGCATGGACACTTGCTACTGTTTTCTAAAGATTAATTTCCATGAGTTCTCGAACTTCAGAAGGTCATAAGGTCTTAGCATGGGTGTATTGTTGTTGGTGGTGGTGGGGGGAATCAACCCACATTGTGTTTGTTCAGAACTTGTCCAGCAATCTTCTTGTGTGTGTTCAGCTATTGGTGCTTTTTAGCGTGTTGGTCTCATAGCTTAGCCTTACTGTTGATTTATCTGTGGGCTCCTAAGTTTGCCTTGTTTTTTATATTTTTTTTCTTTTTTTCACTAGCCATCATGTTGGAAAATTCTGATCAAGAAATTAACAACGATCCAGTCCATCTTCAAGTTCAATTCCTCATCAATCTCGTCCTAAGAACTGGAACGAAAGCAAATTTATCTTCCCCTATATCTTCTAAGCCCATCGAGTTATGCTATGCGAACAAGAAGGCATTTCCATTCTGTGATCCAATTTTCTATGATCCTATTGGCGTTGTAAAGGCTTTGAGAATTCACGTTCTCCTAATGGAATGGGGCCTTTCTGCTAAAACACAGGTCTAGCAGGGACCAAACGAGAAGATAAAACAGATATGCCAAAGGAATGAAAACGAGCAACAATATTTAATAGGTTTTTCTTAATTACCAAAAGTGGCCAAGCCCATTATGAAGGGCAGTGAATGGCCCAAGCATGTCTGTGAAGTGTTCCTTATGGACAACGAATTAGAAAAACTAATACCATCCATAAACAAATAATTAAAGTAATAAATGTCAGTGTCTAATTAAGTTTTATGTGGAATGTCTAGACTATGAGTTTATGGACTATATTAATAAACTAAAGTTTAAAAAGATAGTTTGTAAGGGCAAATATGCAGTATTTCTTTAACGAGCCATTGCTTTTGAGTAGGGTGCTAAATTGACGCGCAAATTATACCAACATAAAAATAAGACTTAGAGACCCACAACATAGCTGCGAGGGAAAAGTCTACCAAAATCCTCTACGAGGATCTCTTTTTGAGCTCTTTTGTGATCATGATCTTCAAGATTGCCTGGGATTGCTTTTGTTAGGAAAATTTATCTTTCTTATTTGTTTCAGTATTAATTTTGAATTCTATATTATTTTAGTTTGTTTAGCCCATGCATGCTATATAAACCATTTTTGTGGGATTTTTTAGACAATTATTACCTTTGAATAAAATATCGTGCTTGAGTCTTTCCGCAATTTTTTTGTTCTTGTTATTTTTAATATTTCCGCAATTAATGGAGTGATGTAAACAATGTGAGATGGTCCGTGATATTCTTTTGTAGTGAATGTCTTTACAAGCTTTCATTTGTGGATTATTTTGAAAAGCTTCACTATTCAAAAGGTTGAATAATGGATGGATTGATTATCTTGGAAACTTGGCTTTCGCATGTCCAGGAAGAAAAGGCAGAGGACGAAATAACACCCCCATTTCACAAGTGACTTAAATGTCAAGGAAATATTTAAGTGGATGTCATTTTCTAGGCCAGAAGGAAGTCATTTTCTAGGCCCTCACCAGCCCTGTGCAAATTGTCCTCAACACAAATGTCTTCTGTGCAAGAAATTCCAGGAAGGTGCGGTCGCACCAATTAGCTTGACTCCAATGTCAAGATGTATCCAAGTCTAGAATGAGAAAGCAGAGTAGCAAACAGCCAATTAGAGGAACGCCCTGCTTCTCACGCTAGCTTTAACTATTGGCAAGCATTCTCTAGGCTCATTAACCCAAGAACTGACACTGAGTTTAAATTCTATCAAACAATTCCAGGTTTTTAATGCAGTGCGTGAAGAAAGATCTGCCAAGAAATTAAAATATGTGTTGTATATTCAACTTAATTGAATAACGAAAATTCAGCAAAGAAAAATCTGTATTCTCAGTATCCTCGAACGAATTTGGAAGCCAATTGAGATTTAGTTTCCTTTTCAAGCTTATCAATTCTGTTAAGTTCCATCCAGAGGCTAGTATATATCGTACTATTTAAAAAAATAGAAAAACCTGAAATAAATTTTATCTCTCTCTAAATCTTGATTTATTCTGGATTTCTCAGTTAAATTTCAGTTGATATATTATAGTTTCATTCCGCATGTTCTTTATGTTTTAAAGAATGAAAATTGTTCTGTCATACACCTCTAAACACGGCAAATAATATTCTATAAAAAATAACAGATGAACGCGAGTTTTAAATATTTACTACCAAAAAAATCCAAATCATTAATAGTCCAAGTTTACTCTGAGTCAAAGTCTTCTCCAATAATACACCCAACTTTCTTCCATTCACAGTTTAGCAAGGAAAATTCAATTGAATGCATGGAGAGAGCCGAAGTGTAATATAAATAGGACCTCTTTTATTGTCCAAGTGCACATAAAAAGCAACAATATTCAAAGAATTATCTAAGATGATGATGAAAAAAAAGTGGGTTTGGCTGTTGCTAACATTCTTGACTTCGGTTGGCGAATGGTATGGTCGTTGTTGTGGGTGCTTGGAGGATGAGAGAATTGGTCTCTTGGAGATCAAAGCTCTGATCGATCCAAACAGCGTTCAAGGGGAATTGAGCGACTGGATGGACAACAAAGAGGATATTGGTAATTGCTGTGAGTGGTCTGGGATCGTGTGTGATAACACTACAAGGCGAGTGATCCAACTCTCTCTTATGCGTGCAAGGGATTTCCGCTTGGGCGATTGGGTTCTCAACGCATCTCTGTTTCTGCCTTTTGAAGAATTGCAGAGTCTTGATTTGGGAGAGACTGGATTAGTTGGTTGCTCTGAGAATGAAGGTTGGTTCAATGTCTATCTTCTTATAATCATAAAACAAATGTATATTAATGAAGTTTTTAATGTCAATTATTTTCCTTTGAGATTTCTCTTGCAGGCTTCGGAACCCTATCATCAAAACTGAGGAAACTGCATGTTCTTGACCTCAGTTATAATAAATTTTACAGTGACAGCATTTTATCATGTTTCACTGGGCTTTCATCTCTCAAGTCTTTAGATTTGTCATGGAATACGCTGACAGGATCGGCTAACTTTTATGGTAATAGCTTTAACTATTCATCTTTGAACATTTTCCTTTTTAATCTCGTATTATTTTTCCTATGCGTTTATTTCCTTCCAATAGGCTTTCGAATATCATCTTGCAGGTCTCAACGTCTTGTCATCAAGGTTGAAGAAACTGGAGAACCTTCACCTGAGAGGGAATCAATACAATGATAGCATTTTTTCATCTCTAATAGGATTTTCATCTCTAAAGTCTTTAGATTTGTCATACAACATGTTGACAGGATCTACCAGTATCAACGGTAAATCTTAGATAATTTCTACCTAACCCCTTCACATGACATTCTTTTATAGGGTTTCTTTATCATGAAAAATGAGGACTTTATATCCATTTAAAGTTAGCTGATCAAAATTAAGAAAATTAAAAATTACAAGTGGAATGGTAATTAAGACATGAAGAGATTAAAGTCAACTCTGTATCACTATCATTTTATTCGTATCTTTTGTTGTTTCTTCTTTACAGGGACTTTCTTCAATTCGACCACCCTTGAAGAATTGTATCTAGATGGTAGTTCTCTCCCATTAAACTTTCTCCATAATATTGGAGTATTGCCTGCTCTTAAAGTTTTGTCTGCCGGTGAATGTGACCTCAATGGCACCCTACTCGCTCAAGGTAAATTAGCAACTCTTCATCTTCCTATAATTACATGATCAATGAAAGATGCTTTCAACACTATTTTGACTATTTCGAGATAAATTGTACAGGTTTGTGTGGATTGAAGAGTCTAGAGCAGTTATTTCTCTCTGAAAATAATCTAGAGGGTTCACTCCCAGATTGTTTCAAAAACTTGTCATCTCTACAACTATTAGATGTTTCGAGAAATCAATTTACTGGAAATATTGCTTCTAGTCCTCTTACAAACCTCTTATCCCTTGAATTCATCTCACTATCAAATAACCACTTCCAAGTTCCAATTTCAATGAAGCCTTTTATGAACCACTCAAGCCTCAGGTTTTTCTTCAGTGACAACAACAGACTAGTAACGGAACCCATGTCCTTTCATGATTTGATTCCAAAGTTTCAACTAGTCTTTTTCAGCTTGTCAAAAAGTTCATCGGAAGCACTCAATGTAGAAACTCCCAGCTTCCTCTATAACCAACATGACTTAAGAGTCCTTGATCTCTCTCAAAACAGCTTCATTGGAATGTTCCCATCGTGGTTGCTTAAGAACAATACAAGATTGGAGCAACTATTTCTGAATGAGAACTCCTTTTTTGGTGCCTTGCAATTGCAAGATCACCCGAATCCAGATATGACCGCAATAGATATATCGAACAACAACATGCACGGTGAAATTCCAAAAAATATTTGTTTGATTTTTTCAAATATGTGGACCTTAAGGATGGCTAAGAATGGACTCACAGGTTGTATTCCTTCTTGTTTAGGAAATATTAGCTCTCTGGGAGTTTTAGATTTATCCAACAATCAATTGTCTATGGTAGAACTAGAACAGTTTATAACATTAACGTTTCTCAAGCTTTCAAACAACAATTTAGGTGGGCAATTACCTGCCTCAATGGTCAATTCTTCTAGACTGAATTATCTCTACCTAAGCGACAACAATTTTTGGGGTCAGATATCAGATTTTCCATCACCCATAAGGACAATGTGGCATGTATTGGATTTGAGTAACAATCAATTTTCAAGCATGCTTCCAAGGTGGTTTGTCAATTTGACGCAAATCTTCGCAATTGATTTGTCCAAAAACCATTTTAATGGTCCAATTCCAGTAGAATTTTGTAAGCTTGACGAGCTTACATACTTGGACCTTTCTGAGAACAACTTGTTTGATTCTATACCATCTTGTTTCAATCCCCCACATATAACCTATGTGCATCTATCAAAAAATAGATTGAGTGGTCCATTAACATATGGATTTTATAACAGTTCTTCCCTTGTTACATTGGATCTCCGAGATAACAACTTCACCGGCTCCATCTCAAATTGGATTGGCAATCTTTCATCATTGAGTGTTCTTCTTTTGAGAGCTAATGATTTTGACGGTGAGTTTCTTGTTCAGTTATGCTTGTTAGAACAATTAAGCATTTTGGATGTTTCACAAAATCAGCTCTCTGGTCCACTACCATCATGTTTAGGCAATCTTAGTTTCAAGGAAAGTTATGAGAAAGCATCAGTGGATTTCGGATTTCATTTTGGATCAACTCCCATAGAAAAAGCTTATTATGAATTCAACCAAACCAGAGCTCTCTTGGGAAGCAGTTATATACCCATTACTACAGAAGAAGTGATAGAATTTACAGCTAAAAGTATGTATTATGGTTACAAGGGAAAAATTCTCAGCTTCATGTCTGGTATTGATCTCTCCAGCAACAAATTCTCAGGAGCAATCCCACCAGAATTGGGAAACTTAAGTGAGCTATTAGCATTAAACTTGTCACACAACAATCTCACCGGATCTATCCCTGCAACATTCTCAAACTTAAAGCAGATAGAGAGTTTGGATCTTTCTTACAACAACTTGGACGGTGTCATCCCTCATAAACTTTATGAAATAACCACACTAGAAGTTTTTAGTGTGGCACACAATAACTTGTCAGGTGAAACTCCAGAGAGAAAATATCAGTTTGGGACCTTCGATGAAAGCAGTTATGAAGGAAATCCTTTTTTGTGTGGACCTCCATTGCAAAACAATTGTAGTGAAGAAGAATCACCATCACTGCCAATGCCTAATGATGAACAAGAAGAAGATGGTTTCATAGACATGAATTTTTTCTACATCAGTTTGGGTGTAGGTTACATAGTTGTGGTGATGGGGATTGCAGCAGTTCTCTACATCAATCCATATTGGCGACGTGGGTGGTTTAACTTCATTGATTACTGCATAGATACTTGTTTCAATTTTCTGCTGGCTAGTTTTTGCAAGGTCTCCAACTTTAGAAGGTAATTCAGTCTATTTTGCTTAGTGAATTTGTAATGATTGCTGCTGGGGAGTCAGTTTTTCCCTCAGAAATTGTTTGATAATCTGCTTGTGATAATTGTTGGTCGTGTATGTCTTGCTATTGGATGCTTTGTGGTGTATTGTCTCTCAGCTCAGCCTTTCTGTTGACCCGAATTTTGGTTGAGTAGATTTATTTGTGGGCTCCTAAGTTTGTGTTGATATACGTTTTGTATTTTGTTGTTTTGCTTTTTGAATTGGAACGTGGAAACTAGCTTCGTGGCATAGAATTGCTCTTTAACAGTCCGGTCAAAACTTAAATCATTTTCTAACGAGGGTTGTTTGGAAAAAGATGGTGAGGAGACCACCAGTACTTTCCAGGAAACTAGTACTTGCTAGTGTATAAAAATCAAAATGGCAAACCACAAGTCAAGCATAGACGACATTTTATGTTTAACTCAAAGTGGCAAGGAGGGATAAATAAGGCTACCAAGGGGTGCATACACGACATTTTACGCTTTAACTCAGTGTGGCCAGTTGAGCTAAATAAGGCTACCAATAGATTGTTACAGACCAACAATGGAGAAAGTGAGATATCCTACTTTTGACTATTTTATACACCCAACGTTTAAGACAGAATAGAGCTCCACAACAATAACTGATGAGAAAGTGGCTTGCAAGTAACTTAAATATTAACTCCCAGTGGCTGGTTATAGCTGGTTGTAGCTGGTTGTAGCTGTTGCCTGGTCTAAAGACCTCTATTGATTTGGAATAGTCGGTGATAGCTGGTTGTTTAGCTTGGTAGTTTAGCTTGGCAGCTCTGTTTTGTGTGGAGGCAAAGCTGCATTCTAAGGCTGTTGCTCTGTTCTTGTGGTTTTCTTGACCTCTTTCTCTTCGTTTTGTTTCTTTTGCTAAATCCGTGTGTTTTTGCAGATTTGTAACTCCTCCTTCCCGCCATCTTTTGGCGTTTTAATACATTTCACTAGTTATCAAAAACAAAATATTGACTCCCAGTCAACAAGGTCTATGCAAATTGTTCAGCGAAGTCTTAAATTGAACAAAAACAATCATTTTCATATCTTTCACAATCAACTCAATTGATGCATTGTATAACAAGAAATATAATGTGATTTGTTAAACTAAAAACACTTAAAAAACAAATACAGTAAAACCATAAAAAAATCACAAAGTCTGAAAATTTATTGATTGATAACTAGAGGATACACGCCAACACAACTATTAGACGTCTCTTGAAACCAGTTTACTGGAAACATTGCCTCTGGTCCTCTTACCAACCTCGTATCCCTTGAATTACTCTCACTGTCAAATAGCCAAAACGACTTAAGAGTCCTTGATCTCTCCCACAAAAAAGTTTAGTGGAATGTTCCCATCGTGGTGGCTTAAGAACAATACAAGATTGTAGCAACTATTTCCAAGTGAGAAATCCTTTGTTGGTGCTTTTCAATTGCAAGATCATCCAAATATGGACATGACCATAATAGATATATCAAAGAACAACATGCATGGTCCAATCCCACAAAATATTTGTTTGATCTTTTCAAATATGGAGACCTTAAAGATGGCTAAGAATGGACTCACAGGTTGTATTACTTCTTGTTTAGGAAATATTAGCTCTTTTCGAGTTTTAATTTTATCCAACAATCAATTGTCTACAATAAAACTAGAACAGTTGACAGAACTAATTTTTCTCCAGTTGTCAAGTAACAATTTGTGTGGGCAAATATATTCCTCAGTGTTCAGTTATTCTACCCTAGATTGTTGTTTGACAGTTGGAGAAACCATAATGCTATCAACTGTTACAGTTTTACTGTAGACAATTGATTGTTGGATGAATCTAAATCTCCCAGAAAGCTTATTTTTTTCTAAACAAGAAGGAATAAAACCTGTGAGTTCATTCTTAGCCATCTTTAAAGTCCATATATTTGGAAAGATTAAACAAATATTTTTTGGAACTTGATCACGCATGTTGTTGTTCCATATATCTATTATGGTCATGTCCGGATTTGGATGATCTTGCAATTGCAAAGAACCAACAAAGGAGTTCTCCATCAAAAATAGTTACTCCAATCTTGTATTGTTTTTAAGCAACCATGATGGAAAATTCCACTGAAGTTGTTATGAGAGAGATCAAGGACTCTTTAGTTGTATTGATTATAGAAGACGTTGGGAATTTCATCATTGAGTGCTTCCGATGTTGGACTGTTTGTCAAGCTGGAAAAGACTAGCTGGAACTTTGGAATCAAATTATGAAAGGCAGTAGGTTATGTATCAGTCTGTTGTTCCAACTAGAAAAGAGCTT
>Ga0307517_10013547_pt1 | contig 11056 bp, 16 predicted proteins | sample 23_EM_MG_FD_194515 | JGI IMG/M metagenome (GOLD analysis project Ga0307517, IMG submission 194515) | Populus trichocarpa ectomycorrhiza microbial communities from riparian zone in the Pacific Northwest, United States - 23_EM | ecosystem: Host-associated > Plants > Roots > Unclassified | place... | reverse complement strand
GCCAGTTCCGTACTATCTGAAGAGATAGTACTCCCCTATCCCTTAGTATAAAAGAAAGAGATTCACATAAGAAGGAGACGACAGTCGTTGCCTGTTGCATACACGCTCAACAATAGGATTGTTACACTTGCTGCTGTAGTCGTTGATCCATGGCAGAAGTGGGATTACTTCGAGTTAGGTGTAGAGCAGGGAGACTGGACAGAACTTGAAGTGGAATCTGGAAGAGCTCTAGTTCAACAGCTATGGACTGGAGAATACCGGAAATCAGCATTGGAATCTAGATCTCTGCGGAATACGGACAACCTATCTGCGACAAGAGTTGAACCAGTGACCAGAATCCTAGATGAACCTGAGGAACACTATCGTCAATGGAAAGCCAAAACACAGCGGATAACCCCTGGTATACACCCATATCCGATAATATTTGTTAATCAAATATTAGATAGATACTGACACGTACTTCCTAATTAATGGATGATGCCTACTCAGTTTATATTCAATCACCTTGTGAACCACATATCGATTCCCCCTCCTACTACTGGTTGAACGTAAAGTCCACAAATCATTTAGCCCCGATGGCGTTAGATATCTTCCTTATTCTGGCTATGTCAGCGGATCCGGAGCGCTTATTTTCTAGCTCCAAGCATGTCTTAAGAGATACCAGCAACCGCTTGAAATGGGATGCCCTAGAAGTACTGGAATGTCTAAAGTCCTGGGCAAAAGAAGGTGTTCTATTGTCCAATTTCTATCGCTTTAATACTTTTCCTGAACCTGATTTCATTTCCAAAGACAATTGTTATCACTAACTCGCTCTTCTTTATATTTTTATCTCTATCATTCTCTTTCTTTTTCCATTTCCTGTATTCCTATTAATTCTAATTTTTCTTTCACTTTTTTGGCTTTATTTAATTCAAAAGATACAGGAATTGAACGCTAGACCTCTTCTATAATATAGAGATATCATACCACTAAACCATTACCCTATAAGCCATGATAAAACAAGACCTTCGTATCTTGAATTCATATTCTGAAAAGTGGAGATTTACATAGAACATTGTTCTAATAAATTATAAATTTAAGCGGGGCTAAATGAACACTCTACACATAATATCCATCTATCTAATTTTTTTGCAATAGTGTCTGCCTTCCCTCTACCTGCTCTAACAGTTGCACTAACTGAATTTATCGCATTCAAATATTTAGCAAAGATTTTGGTGTGTGAAGTCCCCCGTTCTCATGGCTCATGTGATATGCCATAGCACTATACGGACTGGTCGAAGACTAATCCTGACTGGACTAGACTACAGTGTATTGGCCAAGTCCAGTCACGGACATCGACTTAGACTGACCAAGTAGTCCTGCCTCTAAGACTTGACCGGTCAGACTATTGCGAACCTTGCCTCAGCTCCTCCTCATCCCCTCTAACCATCCCGCCCCTTTCCTAGTGAACAAAACTAGCAGTAAGGACACATATAATTTCAACCATCTCATAGAGATTGGCATTGGTGATGCCAAATGTTGTTAAAATCTAAGCAGCGGAGGTAATGATTAACTGTGTGGATTTTAAGCGGTAGACTGAAACCGCTTAAGTGGAGATGAAGATCATGATTGATTGGGTTGACTTGATGGAAATGAATCAATTGAATAAAAAGAAAAAGGTTGAGAGAGAAAGAAAGGGAAAAGAAGCTGGCAGGGTGTGACTGTAATTTACCGTATGGATCAATCTTGTAAGGTATGCTAACGCACCCTACCTAGCGACACGAGGGTTCCTGGCTTGGCACGAGAGACCTGGTTTGCCGTTTGCCGTTTGCGGTTTCTGTATTTCTTGGCATCTCTTGCCTTTCCGACTCCCATCCGGCATTTCCCCGACCCCTTGGTCGATTCACACATTCACTCTCTGACCAACTCAAACACTCCCCTCTGCTGTATGAGGGATCATTCCTCCACTTTCCCACCTAGAACACAAATATTATCCGACCTACAGGGCCAAACATGGAATCCGCCGATCGTACTGATGATCGCAATACCTTCATCTATGATTTCAACCACCGGGGTACTCTTCTAGGAGGCCTCTGGCTTGGGGAAGGCACTACCAATGCCAATCTCTACTCTATGGTGGAGATCATCTGTGTTTTTACCGATACCTTCGAGCTACGCGACAATAATGAACTGTTGGTTGAAAGGAATGGGGAACCCCTTCAACCGGGGGATTACCTCATCGCCAGTCATGGTAGGTCTCTTCTCCGGGTTCCCCGTCTGCCATCACTCACACGAAACAGGTTCCATCAAACTCACGGAAGACGCTGCGCTAGTTCGTTGCCCTTCGTTGCAGTCCGGACCTCGTATTACCTCGTTTCGCGATGCCGTACGGGAGCGTGACCGCCGATGCGTTATTACTGGCAGGATTGTATACGGGGCTCCCCGTGGCAAGTGGACATGCTTTGAAGTCGCTCATATCGTCCCTTTGGCACATGAGGGACACTGGAATAAGTCTAATTACCGCAAATGGATCACCGTTCCACCTGCCAATGAGTCAGACGGATATATCCACTCTGTTCAAAATGGGATGTTGCTTTATGCACCCATCCGTATACTTTTTGATGCCTATGATGTGTCGATTAATCCGGACGTATGAGCCACTAGACCGCCAGGGTTTCATTGCTAATATTTACCTAGGATAATTATAAGTTTGTATGCTTCGCACCTGAAACTACCCGGTTTGACATCGCCGGTCGTCGCCTCGACGAAGCCTTCCTCAACAACCCACTTCGACCGCCTGATGAGCTTCTACGTTGGCATTTTCGTCAAGCGGTACTGGCCAATGTGAAGGGAGTTGGAGAGCCTTATTGGGAGCAGGATTTCCCGGCTGGGATGGACATGATGACTGAGATCATGAACTGCCCAAGAGGTGCGGAGAGAATGGAGTTCGAGATTTTTAGCCGTCTACATGCGATGGAGCCTTGCGCCTAATGGAAGGTCAAACTACCAAGTCATGTATGTATATCTAGCGCATAACAATCAAGCCTGTAATTTTGCAGGGGGTTAAGCGTAAGTGAGGGGAAACGGTTTTCATTTATTCCTGGGTCACTCGGCCAATGAGAGAGCAGGAAGCTTTGTTGTCCGTGCATTTTGGGTTCGCCGCACTTTTTTCGCCCTCCAACAAAGCGCCAAGATTGGCTGTTCCCACATATCAAACTTTGGAGGGTTAAATTCCAGTTAAGTACCCTATTCGCCTCTCTTATGCTCACCCCCGTGTACTATTCACCACTTGAACGTGTGAATTCCAAACGGCATACATGAGCAGTGTTCGGCAGTCACACTCTTGCTTGTCGGTGCTGACCCCTCTCTGTCTGAGTAACATTTCCACCACTTTCTTATGTCTGTCATGAGCAGCCCATGCAAGTGGTGTGCTCCCTGAAGAGTGTCCCTCATTGATATCATAGCATCCCTCCTCCATTAGTGAGCTATAACTCAACAATTCCAAAGAAGGATGCCTAGTCGAGTCCACTGAACCGAAAGCCATTATCGAAATCGGTATTCTAAGTGCCCTACGTGAGCAAAATGTAATTTGGTCAATATTTGGCAGTAATCCGCCTTGAATAGGTCTAGCATAAGTGATCTCGCGCTGCCGGGGGCTCCCTTCTTGCACGCACCTACCAGTATACTGAACAATATCCTATGAAGGGTGTATTTCTAGTATAAGAAGAAAACCCGGTGGGAACGATCTTCGAGCTGATAAGAATTCGGCTAGATGAGAGGTATTTCTGCTATTGCTGAGCAGGGTCTATTGAACATACCGGAATGAGCGGAAAGATATTCCGCGAGAGTAAGGGAGATCAGTAGAATAGTTATTGCCTCTTTATCACGAGTGACCAATTTTCCAAAGACAGCGACTCATATATTAAAGATAGCTGGTCAAGAAAGGGAAAGAAATCAATATATGCCCAGGATAAACAACGCCAAAAGGAAATACAAAAGAAACTGTTGTCCACATGAAGATGCTCGGTTTGCTGGTTCCACCGGCGGAGGCTTTGGTGCTTGTGCCGCTGCCCTTGCGAGGGGAGGTTGTTACCGCCGCTGGATCCCAATTTGAGGCAGGTGGCCGGGTTGAAATGAAGCCTAGCCTGCCGTGCGGTGGTAACTTCTCACTCCCATCACAAGGCAGGCTGCTATGGGCCGTCGCCTGGTCCAGTCGTCTCGTGGCCCCCCCGTGTGTTGTGTTGGAAGCGTTTGGATAGGGCGATTCTTTCTTCGCAGGAATATTCAATATATAATTTATAAGCGTCAGATTTCCACCGGCCCAGGGTTTGGATCTGAGTATCCGACATGCCGGCCTCGGCAGCCCACGTTGCAGCCCCTCTGCGAAAGGCGTGGCCATTCCATGTTCCTTGGCCAAGGCCGGCAATAGAGGCTAGCTGTTGAAGTTGTGCTACTACATATTCCCTTGTTAAGGGATGTTGATCATATTTGCCGACACAGAACAGTGGGGCTGGGTTGGGTCGGTGGGAGTCTATTCTCTGAAGGTGTTTCATGGCATCGATGGGGCATCCTTCGTCTCGAGTTGCTGCGATTGTAAGCCTAATTCCTTTGCGAAAGGGTCGGTTTTGGATCCCTGTAGGGTCAGTTCCATATACGAGCTGTCGTCTGCTATATTGATGCTGTTTTTCATTATAAACTATTTAGGAAACAAACTGCCCAGTTGCCTATCTGCTTCTCGGTATGTAAACTCCCCAACTCGGAGGAACCCGGCAAAGGCCAAGGTGAACGCAGCCCGGAGAGTAATGCTCTCATAATCAGCTGAGCTAATGTGACAAAGAAGACAAAGAAGGTGGGGTCGGGTCAGAGGGCTTCTTATGCGGCGTGCCTGTTCATTGTGGTCCCGCTTGATCCCCTGAATTGTTCTCTCTATTCGGGCATCTGAAAACGCAGTGGAGTCAATCCCGAGATCAAGTTGGTATGATTGTATACCTATAAGATATCGCTTTAAAGTTTTAACTTTAACTGTTCCCGCTAGGGAGCAAAGCCATTCTATTAACCAAGTGACCTGGGCTGGGAAACATCCGCCGTGGAAGTGGCGGTAGTTGGAAAGGTAACAAAACAGGGAGAAGCGGGATCGCGGTGTGTCGTGGTTGCGTCGGGTGGTTGGGGCAAGTCCGGGCCAAAGGTAGTATGCTGCTGCTGCTGATAGCCCTGATTGCTGTATATTCGTAACCCATGATTTGGGAGGATGCATGCTGGGTATGACAACTGTGGTGCTAGGTCAGCGACTCTGTTATGGTCAAAGCGCGAGAGGGCGTCAGCAAGGGCATTGTCTTTCGTGGAGATCCATTGTGACTTGAGCTCTAAGTCGTAATCTGCTGCAAGCCGCAAGGACCTCCGTAGTACTTTCATTGAAGCTCCCCGTATCGTCCTGTTTGCTAACCCATAGGAGCCCGCCCGGTTGTCGGTATGCATAACTACCGTTTTACGTTTCCATTCGCTTCCCCAGTAGAGTAGGACTTGCTCGACAGCTCGCATTTCCTGCCTGTTGATATGTTCCTTTCTGCAGGCAACTGAACTCCGTAGGGCTATAGAGAGTATCGAGCTCGGTTGTCGGTGGGGTTGGGATTGGGAGGTATAGTAACCACCAAGGCCTCGTGTTCTTGCCGCATCAGACCAAGTTGAAATTCTTTCTCGGGTTTGTGAGGCGATTGACCTTTCTGGGGCATTTGAGAGCACCTCAGCCCACCTGGCAAGGTCTTTCTTAGCCTCGTTAGAGATACGCCGCCTGTAGTTTCGACTCCCAACGGGAAAGAGCAGCTGCATGTTATAAAGTCGTTGGAGAAATGTCCGCCCAAGAGGAACCACAGTTGAAACGAAATTGAGGTATCCGGTAATCCTTTGCAGTTCAAGCAGCGAGACAGAGGTTCTTTCCGTTGTACACTGTATCATAGACCGTTCTTTGAGCAGCTTCATTGTTGGAAGTCGGATAACCATCCGTCTGGTGTCTAATTCTATACCGGCAAAGCTTACGACAGTCCCTTCTTCATTTTTTGACTCTTTAATGCTGAGGCCGACCTCATAGCAAAGTCTGGTAAATATCGTGGTATACCTCTCGAGTTGGGAATTGGGGGGTAGGATCATGAGAAAGTCGTCAAGGTAGTGTATGATACTTGCCCGAAGGCCTTGTAGTTTAAACTCTTCCTCCAAGATCCAATGGAAGACTTCGGCGAACAGGTTGAACAAGAATGGCACAGTCCGCAGTCCGAAGGGTAGGAAGAACTCTGTGTAGTACCTGCTTTGCCACTGGAATCCAAGGAGAGGCGAATCGAATGGTGAGACCGGTATGTGGCGGAACACAGACTCGAAGTCTCGCTTTACCCGTAAGCAGCCTCTGCCCATATTCTCAATGGCCAGGATAGCGTCTTCTATGCCGCTATAAGTAATAGTGCCGTACTATTCTGGGATACCGCCTTTATTGAACTGGTGCCTGGTGCAGGGTATGAAAGGTGGTGAATCCGCCTCTTGCTCCCGTCTGCTTTATCGGTTAAGCGTAGCGGGGATGCGGTATAGTATTGGGGTAAGTCCTCCTTATTCAGGTATATTAAGAGACGGTTCCTGCTAAGCTCGGTTGCAATATCCGCAGTTAGTATAGCAGTATCCGCATCGGCAGTGGATAGGTTGGGCTGGATAGTCGGCGACTGCTTAACCCCTTCGTACCCAATTTGTACTCCGAATCTACATATTCCGATAATCGCAGCTATTACTGCCTTGTCTGCAAATTGCACTCCAAGCCTCTCCCACCCTTCTAGTTTTAGCTGCCCTGTTGGCATCGGAAAGTGGTGGGGGGTGAATAATGGGTAATGGATGCTTGTGTTTGGGCGAGTGGGGCATGGATTGGTTGATGAGGGATGGGGACTCTGTTGGGTGCTACGGGGAGGATGGGATATGTGAGGGGGTGGGAAGTGGGGGGCTGCTAGAAGGGGCGTGAGCTTAGCGATTAGGTTGCAAATGTTGTGATATAAGGGAGGTTTGTGGGAAGCATAGTGGGGGAGGGGCTAGCAGAGGTAGTAGGGATGGGAAGGACTAATGTCCTGGCTGGCTGATGCGCGGTGTGTAGGAAGAGTTAGTGGTTCCTAGTGGGCATTGGGATGCACGGTGGCTGCTGCCACACGTAATGCAGCGGTGTTGGTACGGGCATGGTGCCAACTTGCATTCCCGGTAATTCCAGTTACGGCAGGGCTGGGGTTCAGGGGCTTGGGGCAGGTGACTGGATGTCATTGTATTGGTAGATATGGGGGTGGGGTGGCTGTAATTGTTCCGGTGATCGGCTTTGGAGTAGGACGGCGTTGTGGTAGGGCGTGTTTGACCCTGTGGTAGCTTTTGTGTTTGGGGCCAGGAGGGTCGTAATACTGGGTGTGCGAAGCATTTCGAGGCTATCAATTGACTGTCTAGCTGGCGCCACTCGGTTGGGTGGTATATGTGCTTCCCCCTGGCGACATGCTTCCGGTGGAATTGAAAATGGTAAGACATGACACCCTCCCAAGTGTACCTCTCTAATAAGTGGTAGAGATTCATTGTATAGACACATGGAGCGGTGGTGAGTTCCCCTTGGAGTGCTTGAGGTGCAAGCTTGATGAGAATTCCACAATATGCTGCCCAGGCCTTGAAGAAGGCGCTACTGTTCGTTACTGGGCCTCCGGGGCCCGGAAAACGCGGCCCCCGGGGCGTGTTATTTTACGGTTCCCAGCCCCTGTCCCCGGCCCCCCCCGTTCCCCAGACGGGTCCCCGTTAAAACAGCTGGGGAGAAATGGGGCCCCCTCCAGGGAATGAGCGGGGACTCACCCAGGACGGGGGCAGGGCGGGGATCACCCCCAAAATAACCCCTCCGGACCGTTGTAAGGGCGGGGCCTGGCGAGTGAAAACCCGCCCCGCCCCGCCCGGTAACGAACTCTAGGAGGTGCTCATGCGGTATTCACTCTCCTTTCCGTCTCGCTCCGGCTGTTCAAACTCCACCCCGCCGATATTTATGGTTCGGTGTGTTTCTGCACGGTCTTTCTCGCTGGCTAGTAGGCGATAGATATTTGTGGGCTTAAATCGATTCTCAATAATCTGTACCAGTGTGGTGCGTTCCCCACCTGGGAAGAGGGTTTCCACGGAGTCGGCAATCCCACATGCGTTCTCACCTGCCACAGCAATGGGAGTTTGGATGGGGTGGAACATACCGGGGGCTCTTGACTCTGTTATGGGCTGGCAGGGTAGGGCTGCTGCTCGCAACTCGCCCAGCTGGGTTTCCAATTCCGCTATTCGCGCCAGTGTGGGATTTGCTGGACCTGGCTGCGTGCCTGGGGCGGGATACTGTAAGGTTGGAGGGTGTGGGGCAGTAGGAGCGGGGTGGGGGTTGGGTTGAGTTCGCAGATGAAGAACGACACGGTCGACAATATCCTGCTCGTGAGAGCGGAGAAGTTCCCTAATGGTGGACAGGTTGATGGATGCCTCAGAGGGGTGTATGGATGAGGGTTGTGTCCCTAGTTCACTCGGTGATCTCTGGGATGCCGCTTGCAATCCTGCCATGTTCCGAGTGGAATGACTTCTGCTCAATGTTCTGGTCTTGCTTGGTGGGGAGTGGCTATATTCTGGGATGGTTGGTTCGGCTTCATCACTATTACTTGCTGTATAGTTGGTCCTCCCACTTCCTGCGTCTGTGGAGGCTGTGTCCTCCGGTTGGCCAAACAGGTGGGTGGGTGACGGCTACGCGTGTTTTTCCGTATTCCCCCGTGGAGCTTCGCGTCTGTCTTCTCCTAGTGCTACCTCCACGTGCTGATCATCTTCTAGGGGCCATGCTATCTATGGTTGAGGTTGGTGGTAGCCAGGAGGTAATATTGGATTGACTATGGGGTGTGTTTTTGGTAAGAATAGAGGGAAGAGTTACGAAGAACGCGAGATGTGGAAAGCAAGGAAGCATGGTGAGCTCGTGTTCGTAGGAGCTGGGGGAGGTATATGTATAGGGGGGTTCACAGACCCCGCATCGTACGCTAGGGCCCCGCGCTGGCCGAGCAACCGGCTAAACCTTTTCCCGCCATCCTCCGTGGTTCAGCTGCCCTCCCCTGAGCGATGTTCCGGATCCTTTGCCCAATTGGCAATGGGTTGCTTCAACCCGCCATTAAAGCCTTGAAAACAGCTCACGAAAGTCGATATCGAAAAGATGTTTCCAACATTGAAATCCATGGAGCCTCGCTGGACTGCTAGGGGCATGTCTGAACTCACCCGCTTGTCAGATCAACGTTAAAGTTGTCATCTAAAGTCTCCATTTATACCATCCTGCCCCATTACATCTTCGCTCATCGCACCATAAAAATCTCCCGGCTCCAATCAATTTGTAATTTTTCTTAGCTTCTCTCGTGTGCGACAGATTGCCGATTTGCCTGAAATTGTATCAAGATACCGGGCAACCGGTAGAAACCGGGGGGTATTTCAGTTAGTGAATAGAGTGGGGGGTGATTTCCAGTACCATGGTGGCTATGTATATTTCCAACATATTTTCGGAAATCTTATCTAGGATGTATGCCTCATGACTCTGGGCCATGGAATCTGGGGCTTTATCCTCATGTGGTCCTACTTGAAGGTATTAGATGATGTTGTCGATGCTGGAGCCTAACAAATTGACTCGGATCTAGCTGAGGACCGGGATGCGGCTAATATCAGCTATCACTCAAAAATAAGGAGGGTTCCGAATAGTCTGACTGGTCAAGTCCTGAAGAGAAGCCTGACTGGTCAGTCAAGCAGGGAGGAGCTGACTGGGCTTGACTGAAATATTTAGTCCAGTCAAGTCTGGTCAGGACAAAGACTGGTCGCATATGGGACCCCTGCAAGCCTCGCTGAGCTTGCTTAGATTTGTCGGACATTGGCCATAGTTGGTTTCAATAGTTGACGGCGTTCCAGATACAGAAATAATAGGAGAATTCGCCTACATGTGTCACACAGAAATCAAGCAAGATTGCCATTTACCCCCTATTTGAAGATCAAATCCCGAAGGACTACGTGTACCTGGAAAATTAGCAGGCCTAACATGAAGCGTGCTATGAACGGATTGTAGTGAGGAAGCGCTTCTAGAATTTTGGACTCAATTCCCAGAAGACAAGGCCAATACATGTGCCGGTAAGGAAATATTCTGTTGTGACCAATGGATGTGAGGGAGAGTGTGTGTCTTGTCGGTGGCATTTTAACTGAAGATAATAGATGCCGGGTTGGGACAACCTATGGCCAATTTAGGAAAGCCTTCCGGGTGTGGCCCAAATGGGTAAGCGGAATCGCCGGGGGAGGGGAGGGGAAATGGTTTAGCGGAAGCCTTAGCTCGACCGAACACCACAGCCCCTGCTGGCAGGCCCGAGAACCCTCGCCATATATATCACCACCGATCCCCCTGACAACACCACCACGAAGCTCGCTACTGCTCGCGTTGTTAAGCTCGCTACAGCTCGCGTTCAGTTTTTGCAGTTTTTGTTTGTTTTCCTCGGGCCTCCGACGATCACAACTCAGCACAACAAATCTTATCCAAACACTCCCCAGCCCCACCGACCAATCACCACCAGACCACCTGCCACTTACCACCAGACCACCTTCCACTCACCATGCCATGAAGAAGAGGCTCCACACGGCCAAAGGCCGGAGGCAGTGGCAGAACAGGAGTGGCAGCCGGGATCAGGAAAAGCACCCGCAGCGCCCAAACCACGCGCCGTCATAGAGGGAGTACTCAAAGCACACTTAGCTCACATCTCAGCGAACAAACGGTAGGTTCCACCAGCTGTACGGAACCGGGAGAGGGAAGCGAGTACAGGCAGTCATCTGCAATCAATAGCCTACCACAGATACCAGAACAGCCAGGAAGGACCACCCAACCACCCCAATCACCTTCCCCATCGACAATAAGTGAGGTAACCGTTACACTGCATACTGTTGGATTGCCTATAGGGCATGCGGTTAGAAGGGCTATGCGGTTATGCGGCTAGAGGAGATGCGGTTTAGGGCAGACGGTATTTTGGATTTCCGGCGGTTAGGTATTTTCCCGTGGGTTGTT
>Ga0307517_10013545_pt1 | contig 11059 bp, 16 predicted proteins | sample 23_EM_MG_FD_194515 | JGI IMG/M metagenome (GOLD analysis project Ga0307517, IMG submission 194515) | Populus trichocarpa ectomycorrhiza microbial communities from riparian zone in the Pacific Northwest, United States - 23_EM | ecosystem: Host-associated > Plants > Roots > Unclassified | place... | reverse complement strand
ACCCCTAATCTGTGTACCAACCAGTTAGGGTCTGCTGTGACCACCTAGCCTAGGCGCCGGAGTTCCCACTGCAATCGTTATGCGGGTCCGTGGAATATCCAATGGAGAGGGTGCAAGCCCCATCGTTGCCACTGACAATAACACTCAATGCCTCGTACTCGACCTCCCCCTCCCGAGCGAGACGTATCAGACGTTCAGAGCGCCCCCATTCCCATCAGTCAGTAGCACGGACAAAGATCATCGTCGTAACACTAATGTATAAGATGTCCCTGTTCACGTCGGTGACCCACACTGCGGCGGTCATGGCGTCGTCCGATGCAGTGTTTGGTCTGTACTACCACTACATCCTCCATGCCTCTCATTCTTGGCCAAACCGGGTGCCTTCGAGGAATGTCCTGTATCCTAGGGTTGGCTCAACAGTGATCAACACACGTCTCCTCCAGGTGCTGGCGTTGGTGCTAGCATAATACCGAGCCCCGTATAAAGGGCTGCCCCTCCAAAGGAATGAGAACCCACCCACCCAACACCCGAAGATCCAGCATCCGCTCGAAGAATGCCGCACAATCCCGACAAGGTTCCCTCCACCAGAGGATCACCCCCGACCACTCCGCACCTCGACCGACCTTCCCATCCAAATGGTAGCAGCGGCGTGGTCCCTGACCGTACAGGCGAACTCCCAGCGCGGAATGCCCACCGGTACAGCAAGAGCAGATCACTATGCAGAGATGCAGGAAAGCAATCCCGCGCTGATTCCCAATCACCTACGACCACGGCGGAAAGGAACGACCGTAACACCAGAGCGCTAGAATCATCCCCCCGCAGCAGCGCCTCCGCAATCCAGCGGTCTCCTGTTCAGAGGCCACACTCTCCGCACAGGTACTTTGCTGCTCGTTATCGGCCGGGGGCCCCAGAGCCAAATCTCCCTCGCCACTTTCCCGTTTCGAACTTCAATGGCAGGGGCCGCGGGACCCCGCCCCGGGAAGATGAACCGAACCAGCATAGAGGTCAACACGCACGAGGGCGCAGACGGTACCCGGGACTCGGGAGGGGCTACCGGGGGGAGGGCGAGGGGAGAGAGGGTCCAAGTCGTGACCAGGATGAGGATACGCCTGGTGTAGGCCCGTATCCGAATGGCCTCTTACCTGGGGGGGTCTTGCGCTACGCTTATGGAAACAAGTCTCCTAGTGACCGCACGAGAGGTGGCGTATCCCGGCCTACCCCAGGGCACTCGACGTGAACTGAATCGTACCATTTTCTCGGACTTGAGACTTATGTGTATCTGGCGAATAAATCTGATGGTGAACTCATGTTAGGCTCGTGCCCCCACACCAATCTTCGCAACCCGCCAGAATGTGATTCAGTATGGCGTAAATCCTCTAGTGCAGTGCAAGGACATCCTCGACGGAGAAAGGAAACGGAGAGCCGCACTGAATGGCACCACACTCTACACAGGCTCATGCTTCTAGCGTCCACCGTACCTTCCTCACGAGGGAAATGAGACAATGAATAAGGTCGAAAGGTTGTTTTGTCCACGGCTGCTACAACAAAGGATATGCCGAGACATTAACACGGAGAAACGCAGTCGACTCGGCGGCAGAATATTTGGACCGTGTGAGTGGACGGAACCAGATTTATTTCGCCATCACGCTGTGATAAATCCTGACTACTCGTGGGCTCAAGCATCCCGTTCGAGGAACACACCCTATGATACTGAAGAGAATGGAAGGTCAGAGACAAACACGCTAAATTCACACTCAGGAAGCAGTCGTCAGAGGCGAGCCAACCAGCCTGGAAGCTCGAGGTGTGACTGGGACCGCTGTGAGACGACAGCCACATCTGGAACAAACAACTGGCATACCCAAGTTCCGGCTTCCTTTCTAGCGGGTTTTGGTACAACATACACCTGCGTTCTAGGTCACAGAATTGTTTGGCGTGCACGAGGGTTCGCTTGGCAAACGACGTGCCTTGTACTTGCTGATGGCCAGCGCCCAAGACTGTGCATCCAATGAGGTAATCGTATTTGGCTGAGGTTTTTCTCATGGGTTCGGGTGAAGTATAACTACGCGATAGAGACACATGACTCGACGTGCATGTCATTTCGATATGGTATGCAACAACCCATGGATCCTCTGCATTCCCCAGAGGACGTTGTAGGCTTTGTGACTCGAACCCGATATATGGCAATGAACTCGGACCGACTGTCCGACCCTCCGCCCGAATTCTGCGACACTGACGGACTCTGCCTCCAGCATCCACCGGTGTGTTTCTCCATCGCCTGGCAACATATATACACCCTGCTATAGCGGGTCGTGCGCCATTGCGTGACCCTAACCCAATTTTGGACTTGCCGTTGATGGTTCTTATCTGAAATTATGTACATTGGGCGAACGCCTTAGTCGTCGGTCTTGGTGTGCAGTTGGAAAATTGGATATTGTCCTTGCTGGGTTTAGACTGCGGGCCCTCGGACCGGTGATCCCTGCGACTCGCTAGGTGACGGGAAGCAGCAAGTTTAACTGGCGCTGCTTCCATAACGGTTGACAAGGCAGCTCCATATCACAGAAGAGCGTATGGGGGATGGTGCGTCCGGCTGTTCACTAGAAGAGCGGGATCAAAACAACGGCCTTGAGAGTGGAGAACACGTCACCAATGTCTCACCTCAGCTCCAGGGAGCGGGCCATTCGAGCAATATTCCTTCACAGGGAAAGTGAAGATCCGGGCGAAAGGTTTCCAACGTGAAGGCGCGTGCCAGCCGAGTCGACCCTTTCCGTAAGTCACACGTCAGTTCGCTCAGTTCCCATTTCTGATGGCAGACACGCCAGATTTTATCCTTTTGGGGTAATCCTTGTTTGGAACTGACGTACGGTGCCCCCTCAGAACTCCTTGCCGAGCCCGGAGTAACGCGGGGGAATTTGCGTCCGTCTTCTGCGTCTTTATATCTTCCTCCACAACGGTTTCAAATCTCGCGACACGCCACGGCGAGAGCTCCCCCCCGAGATTAGCGGCCCGTTCGAGCCCCTCGGTGTTGCGGTGTGCGCAATGTGGTGGCTGCTTCTTTGTCTAGACCGCTATCTGCTGTTCCTGGCTGCATTGAATGCGTCGAGGAGTCGATCGATCCGATTCTCGCGCCTCCATCACTCCTGGCAACTCGTTGACATCTCGTTCGGTTATTTCTGGCCACGACTGACAAGCACACGCCGACTGCGCGAGTCCTCTTTACTTGTGCTGCGGCGGAATGGGAGAAGACCATAGAAAGTGAAACACTTGAATGACGCGTGGCGTCTCGACCGCTTCTCCCGTAAAACAACATCAGCAGATTATCGTGGTTCCTACGTGTCCACACGCGAGCACCCGCTTTTCAGTTGTGCGCCAGCTTCGCGGACCAGCCGTCTCAACAGAAAAGGGCCCTGGTTCGTTCGCCTAATCACTCTCAATGGGCTGACGTCCTCGTGTACTCGTTTCATACTCATTTTCTGGCTTCTTCTGTGACGACCACGCACTGCCCATCTGGCCTCTTTAACACCAGGGAGTATCTGTTTCTCTGCCCTGCGCCTTCTGGCCATTACAACGGATCTTCTCGTGCGACGGTTGAAAACGATAGAGCCGGAGGGGGGGGGAATGATCTGCTTCCCCCCGCCCAAACCCCCGTTTCTTGTCATTATGAACACCGCCCTCGACCAGAGCCCCGAACCAACCCAGCCGGCGGTACCACGCACCCACATACGAGCGTACCTGCACACGGGGACCCCGTACCGCTTCACCGCAAGACTGCGCTCCTTCGGGTTTACGAGCGTTCGACGGCCATCCGATACTTCATCCGCACCTTCGAATCAGCGGGAATGACTTTATCCCTGTTGAGTGGGGTCTATGAATACTTCCAGGAGAAACTTTCGACGGCGGAATTTGGGATGTTGTCGCAGATGGATGACGTTAACACAGTGCGCGCAAATGTTCATGCGCCGGGCGAGGCTCGGCCACTACGGAAGTTCTTGCGAGGATTAAATATTAAATGGGGGAGACAGGAATGGAGCACGTCATGGGTTGTTGGACTTGGCCTGGATGAACGCGGTCGTTCTCCTATACTGTATTCGCGGCCAACTTTACAACGGCTCAGTCTGGCCGGGGAAGATCGAGGATCGACCGTTGTCCTGTCGGTTGATTCGCCCGATGTCGCTAATCTCGGTTGTTAAATAGCTTGGTGACATGCGTTGATGTCCCTGATTAACTTTGTCTGCACCCGTATCTCGTTCTGCATGTACACCGGACACCGGGTGTCTCGTGCCTTTGCCCTCATCCTCACCCTCTGCCCTCTGGGGCTCATCTGCGTGTGACAGCAAGGGCTTTATTCCTGCAAGCACAGCCGGCTGACGCGAGCTGTCTTACACGCCGCCCGACTCAATACATATCGTTCATCACCGATCAAACAATCTAGCCAGGAACTCAATTTGAGATTACGGCAATTGTGTGGACGGCGCCGTAATCACACCCCCAGCTACTTATTCGCTAGCGTCACTTTTGGTCTCATACCGACAGCCGCAATGACCAGGAACAACCCGAATCAGAGGCAGGAACCCACCCCGTTTCACCGGGGAGCCTTTGAATTGAGGGTAGCGAGGGGGAAATGAAGGGATGTGTGCAGGGGTAGGAGCCTGCAGGAACGGCCAAGATAAGGTGGTCTGTCGTATGCAGCCACGTGTCGAGCAGGTGCGGCTTGGGGACGGGTGTTTCGGAACGGAATTCGAAGAGGGATTAACTTGCCATGATGGGTGTACTTAATCAATTCGGCGATTGTGCCGGGAGGGTGGCGGATGATGGAAAACGACGATCATGAGGAACGTGGAACGTGGATGAGAAATCAGAGGCCCTGCCAACGATACAGTCCCTATACGGGCGATCAGATATAGACAAATGAAAGCGGAGGAACAAATACAGAGGTGTCCTTGGTGATGATCTTGCGGTTGGCCAGGGCCAGAAAACACTTGTGAACTCTCGCCTGGTTCATCGCTGGCGGCCGCACAAGATCGCTCGCTATGCATGGTCGTCATCTACGGTCTGGGGGAGGGAGGCCGAACGGCTGCTCACCCTTGTACGCTTTCTCCGGGTTGTCCATCAAGGCCTCGATTACCGTTTCGATCTGCGTACGTAGCGTCTGCATGGCGTGTGAGAAATGGAAGCGAACAGCAGAAAAAGAAAACTTGCGTGGTCGGACCCACGGAACTCGAGAGGAAGTGAGTTTACCACTTTCTCGATCTCGAGCTGTTTCGCGCATCAGGGCCAGAAAGTGCCAAGTGGGAGAAAATAAATGGTTACTCCGCGTTCTCGTCTCTCTTTCGCAGTTAACCTCTTCTTTGTAACCTTCTTTACTACTTTGGCTGATTGGAGCGATGGGGCGATCGACGTCGAGTCTGGGTCCAGGTCCGATTGCTCCGTCACTGTACTCTGTTGGGACGGAGCGGGTGGCGGAACAGCTGCAGCGATTAGAGCCGCCTGAGCCGCAAGCGCTTCCTGTTCTGTGGGAAGAGACAAGTAAGTCGAGGGAGCGCAGAGGGGAAACGCGGACGGATCACCTGCTCGCTGTCGGGCAAGCAGGAAGGATGCCGGGACGGGGGCCTGGAAGGGGGACAGGTGGGACTGAGCGCGTATTTTGAATCAATTAAAGAAGGAGCGTACCTGTGCCCAATCAAGCGTCAGCGAAGCCATGTTCTGAACGTAAAGCCAGCTAGCAAACGATTCGTTGAACCTCGTCAGCGAGTTTTCCAGGTTCCGTAACCCCTGTGTGTGGGACTGCAGGGTCTGCATCTCCTCCGTCAGCTCAGCCAGCGCAGGCGTGAGGAACCCCAGCCCGTGCGGCGCATCTGGGTGGTTCGTCGACCGTGATAGGGCCCGCAGAGAGCCCTGGCTAATCCGCTTGATGGGGGTCCGGTGTTGAGACATGCGAGTGACCGAGTGGACACACTGGCACGTGGCCATATCAAGCCGGAAGCAAAGTATTGATTGGACAAGGTTGGCCGATGCTCAATTTTCGCAACCTTTTCAATTTTCTCCCTTCCCCCTCCTGTCCATTTCCCGAGGTCAGCTGTGGACAGGGCCCGCCGTGTGCCAGAGGAGAAGGGGGAACATTCCCTGATTATTGAAAGACACCGAGGACGGTTTTGACGGCAAGTAAGCACCAACGACACGAAAATGAAATTGGAAAAGGGAGATCGGACGCTTTTCGAATTACTGTCCTATTCGACTTTTATAGTCTCTCCGGCAAACAATACCTCCCTTGTTCTCCCCCCGTCATCCCTTCCCCCCTCTCCTCCATCTCTCCCTTCACAGATGGACCCCCCCGCGCGCATCCGAAGGACAATCCGCGCATGTCTACAGTGCAGGACCAGGAAGCAGCGATGTGACGGCCCATATACCGTCCCATGTCAGCGCTGTAAATCAGCCGGTCGCGAGTGTTCGTTCGAAACCGAGGCCGTCCCAGAATCCCCACGTTTTCACCCGTACTCTGGAGATCGCAACTTTAGCCCTCATGCACTACTGCAGGTGCAGAGAGAGTATGCCAAAATCCCCCAATCATCCGCGTTTTCTCGCTTAACGATCGAACTCCGGTATCTCAGGCTCACAGATACTAAGCGGCGTCTTGAAATTGTCGAAAACAAGCTGGGTATCGTGCCGGAGAGGACCCCGAAATTTGAGGACGACGTGCCTACCTCTGAAACGTTGTCCGTGGACGTAAGGTAAGCTCGCTTCCAACCCTCTATTAATCCCCCCCACGCTTCTCAATCACTTACCCTCATTCCACCATCCAGCCCTCAGTCCTGGCAAGATGACAACTCCCCCCCTTCCGCTGTGCAAGACCCACCAATGCGCGTCGAGTCACCTCCACGCAAGACAGTCAACTCGATTGCCTTGTCCGCACCTATGGCAACCTTACGCAATCTCGCCTCCCACCCAGAAGGTCCAACAAACATCACCAGATCTTCGATGAGCGGTGCCAGTACCCCAGAACCGAACCCGGAGCTACCCCCATCCGTCATATCTTCTTTCGACCCTATCAAACGCGGCGTGATAACCGTAGAGGAGGCCAATAAACTCTTCACCATGTCCGTTGATCGATCCCTACCTCCAATATCGTGGCTGATCTGGGCGCCTTTCAGATACTTCAATAATAACTACCCTCTCGCCCCATTTTTATGTGCCAGGACACAGCGAAACGCGATGCATGTCCGCAGCACAAGTGTTCTTCTCTTCATGTCCATATGTTGCATCGGAGCTCGATATTGGAACTAGTAAGGCGACGGCCATCTCCTGTTGATGTCCTTCTAACCATGTTTTGCTTTGGACCCACAGCGACAATATTTCCTCTCCCCAAAGCTGGCTTCACCCCAAATACTCTGAACTCGTCTCACTGCTTGACAATTGCATATCCGCTCTCCTACTCCGGCCCTCCCCAACCGATATTAACCTGGAGGCGGTTCAATCCATGCTTCTATACGTTCAATGGATGCCGCTCCAGGTTCCAGAACCTTCTACTGGACAGTTACCACGGAGCAGATTTTCGGACGCTTCTGCCTGGACAATAATGGGTGTTGCCATCAGGTTTTCGACGTATCTGAATCTAGATCGCTCGGTGTACTTGCCATTCTCGTCGCGGGATGTCAACATATCAGACGCCGACATGCGGACGATGAGGGTTTGGCTGAACCTTGTCTCTGTCGATTACTAGTAAGGTCTCGCACTTGAACCTCATCTCATCCCCCCTCACCCTCTCTTCAAGCTTGACGCTCACCGCGGCGCTGCCTGTCCAAACCGACCCCATCGAGGCCGCCAAGGTCGCACAGGCGTTCGGCAATCATCCTTGTTCCCAGCCTGGTGATATCCGGCTGGCTGGCCTGACCGAGCTCGTTGCTATTCTTCACGAAGCAGCCAAGTCATGTGGTGATTATACTCTCAGAAGCATCGACGAAAAATCGCTTAGGCGATGTAACGACAAACTGAACGAGTGGGAAAGGTAATCTCGCTTCTCTGCTCTCGGTTAGACTGGAGCGCTCAATCGCCTCATCTCCGCAGCACGTGGGGCGCCATGTGGTGCCAACCTCAAGACAGGAGACCTCAGAAGACAAGTCACGACCAAGCAACGTACCCTACTCAGATGCCTCTTACCGCCGTTCGGTGGTACAGGATGGCCATCAACAGTATTCATCTTGGGACTACGATGACGCGCTGGCTGAGCACTAATAATACTCCGCCCCCACCATCACTTGCGCCTAGCCTAGAAGCTGCAGCGAACATGATATTCTATCTTTCTGCAGAGGCCGAGACGGGATTCCCTCCAAATGCCATTATGAGGGCAACGCCTCCGCGGCAATTTCACATCAACGCCCCAGCGATGATCATGTTGCGGTTCGCGATCGATCCTTACTGGGCGTGTCATGCCTTTGCTGCCGTCTTCCTCGCACTGCTGTACGACCGTGGCGCCATCGATGGTCAGTCACCTCCCAACCCTTGCCGTTAGTCACCCCGATCGCTGACTATGTTCCGCAGACGAGCTGAACATACGGGAATGGCACGCTCGACCGACAGCACCCCCCAGGCAAATCTCATTATTGATGAGGCTTGAACATCTCGCCGCCGATCTTTTTGACACGATCTGCGGTCCTTCAATTATCCACCCCGCTGCACATTACCGCAAGATTGTCCAGAACGTCGTACAATGTCTGACTTCAACCTCGTATAACCCACAAGGGGAGTCCTGTGTATCGGGGTCAAGTGACGTCGAGGGCATTTTTACATCGCTGCTGGATGGCGGCTTTGATTGGACAGTCTGTAGGTGTTCTGAATCTTCTACGTCAAAAATTCCGACTGACCCGTTGCGCGACCCAATAGTCAGAGACGCCGCCGCATTCCAGACCCAGACTCCTGGCAGCGGATTCCAGACTTTTGCCACACCAAGTGGGCCGCACACCCACTCACAAACACCGCTTCTGCATCTCGCTCAACCTCCGCAGTGGCCAAACTCGCAACAGTAGTTTCCGTTCCTCGTCCCTTCCGAGTCCTTCTCCCTGCACAGCATTCCCGTCCTGCTTTCTATTGCTTTCGTTCATTTCCCTTGTCCCCTTTTTGCAACTCTTGTCCCCTCCCCACCCGCAAGTCAGATCCAACGCTCTCCTCGTTCGGCCCATATTGCATAGTCTCTCACCTTCGACGTTGTTATTGTTATCAAATTGTCTCCTCTCTCGTGACGGTATTGTACATACACTTAAAATGTTTTCTCTTGTGACACCCTCCTCTGAAGCCCGTTGTGCCTTTAAGCTTCGTTGTATCTCGTACGCTCATTCATCTCTTTTTGTGTTTTGGCTTCTGTGGTGTATATCCATACGTGTGGTATCTTGTTGAGCCCCTTCCTATGGGTATGTATACTCCCGACGGAAGTGAATGAAGCCTTCTCAGGTCCGGTCGATCACCCCCTTCTGATACTGCCCCGGCTCGACTGCTTCTTTGCCATGTCCTTGACAGAGCACGCCAACTCTAAGCCAAAACTGGACTTTGCTACCCACGCATCTGTGAAGTGGAAGTAGCCTGTGGATCTCTTGACGGTGACATGTTGACAGATGGGCTCGTTTGAGTTTCTCTCGTCCATGCTAGATCGAAACTCCCTGCGCGAATGCGTTTTCGGAATAAGTACTGTCGTCGTTCAGACCACGGATAATTCGACCTATCAACGTTGTCAACCGTAAATCCCAAATCAGCTGACAGCGTTGGTACGGCTGTTCCGAAGTCACGGCATGGGCCCGGGAATTCCCTGTTACAGCATATATACGCAATGAACGTTTGATCACTCGATTTCCACAGTTCGCATCAGCATCGGTTCATCACGAGAACGAGCCGTGAAAACAATTGATCCATTCACTAGAGAGGTAACCTTGTGAGGTATGCGCCGTCGCGAGGAGCACGGACAGGGTATTAAAAAATAAATAAAATAACAGCAACCACTACTCTACACAGTCCATCTTCCTTTCCTAGCACCCATCCGGCGGGATCGCGTCCAAGGGATCGCGTGGAGAGAGAGAGAGAGAGAGGTGCAGCCAGTCAACTCTGCGTCCAGAGTCGTCTGAACCCAATGTCGACAGCGAACCTGAGGCCCTCCCAGAGCGCGTCAGGGAAAATGCTGGTCTGGTCTGGAGTCTGGACGTCAGAATCGAATCCACCAGGCATGACATGTAAACGGCGGGGAGAACGTGTTGTGGGATGAGGAATGCTGTAAGGCTTCGGTCGACCCGAGCTCTTGCGACGGGGAGGGACTGGAACATCCGCTTCTTTACCCTCGAGTGGCGTGTTCTCTGCAGACTTCCTACGTCGCCTCCTCTCACGAGCATCTTTCCTTGCCTGCCTCTTCTCCCCAGACCGCTGCTGGCGCTCGATGTCCTTCAACTCCCTCCGCAGCTTCTTCTCGTCCCCCGTCGAGGGGTTTCCCACCCAAGACTTCTCTTGTTCCTTCTTAGGTCGATCTACCTTCTGCTGTCCAGCAAGAGCACGTGCCTCGGCCTCGACCTTCTTCCGACGAGAAACCTCCCGTAAGCGTGCGATATAAGGTTCAGCGATCAGATCCATCTCTCTTTGACGTTCGATTTCTCGAATGCGCCAGCTGGAGAGACGCGTACGGGGGTGGAACCACCATGCGAAGCTGTTCTCAAGCTCTGGTCGTTGTTGGACCTGAGGTACGAACATGGGACGGCTGGTGGAGGTCTCGATGGGGGCGGAGGGAGGAAAATATGACCAGTTTGGCGCCTCTCGTTGAGGGCCAGGGTTGGCGAAAGTGGGAGTGAAGGCGGGGAAGGACTGGGCGAGGATGGGGAGGATAGCTGGCTGTACGGTGTTTTGCACAGGCGCGGAAGCGGATAAACTAAACAGTCGTTCAATTTATACCGTTCAGCCCCGGGCAGAAGAAATCAACTCACGTTGGCAGTACGGTAGGGTATATGGGTGGAGGCAACATTGGGTATTGGGGGTATACGGTATGATATTCGGGAATTTGGCTGCGTAGAAGAGTCAGAATCTGAGAGGCCCATAC
>Ga0307517_10013544_pt1 | contig 11060 bp, 4 predicted proteins | sample 23_EM_MG_FD_194515 | JGI IMG/M metagenome (GOLD analysis project Ga0307517, IMG submission 194515) | Populus trichocarpa ectomycorrhiza microbial communities from riparian zone in the Pacific Northwest, United States - 23_EM | ecosystem: Host-associated > Plants > Roots > Unclassified | place... | reverse complement strand
GTCCCATCCTAGCCTATTTTCTTTAGCAAGACCCTAAATAAGCTATCCTCATTGTGTTCTAACCAGTTGTGTGTTAAATGCTTGGTTGTTTATGATTCATTTTTTTTTTAATTTTTTGGATTTTTAAATGTTTTTTTTTGAAAGAAAAATGTTTTCTATCTAAAATGATAAATTTTAGAAGATCCAAAATTAGATTATGACAAGTGAAACGGTGTATTTCACATAAGTGAAATGATGCCCATTTGTAAAGGGAAAAAAGGAAATAGCCCAAAACAAAGTTGTTTTGAGCATGTATGGATAAATAGCCATTCTTCATCCCTGCATGACAAACTTGTTTTTCTTGTTTTTTTTTTTAATGGTTTTTGGCCATACTCTTGTCACATTTTTATCTTTCCTATACCTCTCAAAGATGCCAAACAACACACCATTATCCTCCCATGCATTTGTACTTCATGTTTATCAAAATAAAACGTGCTTTGACCCTTTAAAACCATTAGAAAAATGGTCCAAAGAGGCTAAAACAATCATGCTAGGCCAAAAGATACAACCTTGATGGATGATTGATATTAACATAAGGGAACCAATGGCCATGATTATTCTACAAATAAAGGTTCCAAGAGATTCATCATTGCCTATAAATAGAGGGGCAAAACAAGAAACGAAGTGAGCCAAGCTAAGGAGAAAATGTAGAGAGAGAGAGAGAGAGAGAGAGAGAAGAAGAAGAAGAAGACGAAAAAGAGTTTTGAGTTGAGAGAAGTGTAGGTTTGAGCTATGAAGTAACAAAAGAGGAGGAGCAGGAAGGAAGAGAGAAAAAAACAAAAAGAAAAAAAAACCCAAAATGTAAAGAAAAACTTTAAAAGAGAGTGGTTTTTGAGCTAGAAAAACATGTCTTGAGCTAACTAGTAGCTGGGGGATGAAGAAGAAGAGGGAAAGAAAATAAAAGAGAAAAAAAGTAGAAACCAAACAGAAAAAGAAACTCAAAGCTAGAGAAAGAAAACTACTTAAACAACCATAACATCGTTGGCCAACCATCATCTCCGCCAGCAATGACCACCACAGTAGTCCATTCTTATATGAAACTAGCCCCAAGGTAAACCAAATCCCCTTCCTTCAATTTTTGTTCTTCTAATAAGTATGCATGAAAGTTCCTACTCAAAATGCATTTTAATAAACATGTTACTATTCATGCATGTATATTATTTACTCATGTATTTTTATTTGCTTCGTGTTAACATTAGTTTTATTTTGTGAAATTATATCTTCATCTTTTTACATAAATATGTGTATATAAACATTTATTTATTTTTAAAAAAAAAACGAGTTTATATCAAGTTTGAGTTATGTTTTGAATTACATATGGTATAACATTTTTAACACAAGTTAACTTTATCTTTTTATATATTTTTTTAAAATTAAACATGTTGGAGAAATGGGGTTAAAAACATGTTATAACACTTTTTAACAATGAAATGAACAAAGAAACAAATATTTATATTAAGAGTTAAAATCAGTTATATACATGATGATGCATTCAATACTTAACTTGAATTGCTTCGAAATCAGCAATGGTAATTATATTCCACAACTTGTTTCACAACTAGCTAGGTACACTATCCAGCATGCAAAATTTCATTCTAATTAAATTCAAGTTATTGCTAGCATAAGCCAAGCAAATGAGTACTTATATTCACGAAATTATAATATATATTATCAATAAATTTCATTATTGATAATAAAAATTAACCTTAACTCATTTTTTTTAATTAAGACTATATTAATTTTTTTGACCAAAACTATCCTTTCAAAATTTAAAAATTAATATATATATCATCAAAATAACCCAATAAACCATGCAAAGACTTGAAAAAAGTATAGGAACTTTAGATTGGGAGTGAAGTACTACACTTTAAGAACTTTTTCTTTATACTGTTAATGATGCTTACCATTTGTTTTGTCTCTTATTTGTATCACGAATGAATTTTCGGATGCTAGATGTTGACAAAAAGAGAAGAAAAAAAAGAGTTGTAGATCCGTTTGGGAACGCGGTGCAAATCACGATTCTAAAAAATTTAATTTTGTTTTTTTTGCAAAAAATTAAATTTTTTTATATATTTTGGATCGTTTTGACGTGCTGATCTCAATAATAATTTTTTTTTAAAAAAAAATTATTTTGATACATTTCAGCACAAAAAATTATTTCAAAAATAACAACAATCACACTCCCTAACACCCTATCACGTGAGCTCAAAAATCAAACTTCAGATAACTAAGCTTGTTGACAAAAATGCATATGTAAGAACAATGACGACAGTGCTCGAATAAACAACCAGCTGTTGTTAGTTTGAAGCATGTGCATCATGCTACTAACTTCCCCCAACTGCAAAATATTGGCACGAGCTTAGTCCATTTTGCACCACTTTGAGGTTTCTTTGAATGTTAGGTCACATGACATATGCTTACCAGTACTCCTGCTCTGTACTAGTTTTTTCATTTTACAACGTACGAAGCCTTTTGTATTAAAAAGATAAACAATTTGACAGCAGAGAATAGTACTTAAAGACAAGATTAGAATTTTATTTTCAAGAATTACTCGTCCTTGAAAACTTGAACTTTCTAGATAAGATCCCCAGAAATGTCGTCGTTTAAGTGATATATGTAAAAAGCAAAAACTTGGTCATTTAGTATCGTTGTTGTTTTTTTTAAAAAAAGAAACCTTTTTTTTTAATTTCAAACTTTGAAAAACATAGAATAATAGCCAGCAGCCAATTGTTAAAATTTTCAAATCCGAACAAAAAAGCATCAAGATATTGTAAAATAGTTATATGTTTTCCCTTTTTTTTGAAAAAAATCTAAGACAATTTCTTTTTTCTTGTTAATTTCTGTTTTTATATTTTGAAAAAAAAAAAGAAAATTGCAACAAGCAGTACTTTTCAGGTTCGCTGTGCTTTCTTCTGTACGTTTTGGTTTAAATAGAATGTAAAATACTTGGGAGCTATACTATATAAACACTAAGGGTAATAGTATGTTTGAGAATACGGTGTAAATCGTGTTCTATTAAATCTAAAATTTATTTTTTATGTTTTTATATCGTTTTGATGTGCTGATCTTAAAAATAATTTTTTAAAATAATTTTTATGTATTTATAAATAGAAAATATTTTAAACTCCAACCGCTAATACAATTTCATGCCCCCACCATAGCATCTATGCTATTTGACCTTTTAACATGAAAATAAATAATATAATGAAAAGTTATGTTCTCAAACTCCATGACTTAAATTATATCTTATTATAAGCCTTAGCAAGCAACTGCCACTAGGATTACAGTCATAAAAATACATATACAAGCACTTAGATCCTGGCAAAGAGTGTTAGAAGAAACCCTTTTCTTGCCATGGAGGAGATAACTTAATTTCCTCTCAAACAGCAAATCTAGCCTAACTATATGTATACACAATTACTATTTCCTTGGCAAGAATATATTGCTAGGCTGGATTATAAATATTCCCAGCAGCGTATCTTGCAGAGAAAGTTGATTCCACATGTGATCCCATACATGCTTTGATTAGAAATTAACTTATAAGTATCCCAAGAACACGATATCCTGAAACTAGAAGCATTGGTATATGATATTGCAGCATTAATTTTCATCGCTTGACTCAAGTTTTTTTGAAGGAATGCTTAGAGTCAGATCAAGGTTTATGTCAGACGAACTCTTGTTGCTGGGCTCAGGCTTGCCACCATTGGAATCAAAGACCTGAGTCTCCGGAACATTAGCCTGTCTCTTTGACCTAGCAGCTGATGATATTTCTGCTCTCAATCTGGTGAATCCAGTATTGCGATGGGATGATTCCAGCTTCTTCCTTATATGAGAATTCCAATAGTTCTTCACCTCATTGTCTGTACGTCCGGGTAATCTTCCAGCTATCAAGGACCACCTAATCAACGATATATATTTCATCGACATTATTTAACCTCTCACGACACTTGGATCACGCAATCAATTATATAAGTAAATATATAGTATCAAAATGTAATTTTACTTTATGTTACCCTTTAGAAAATTTGTGCTTTTTTTTTTGTGGGATCAAAAGTTATTTTCATTTCATGAAATTATTACAAGTTTTATTTACAAAATACATTACCTTTTATCTTTAATATAAACTATATATGGAGAATGTTAATAATCTTGAAAGAATCATTTTTTCCCTTAAGAATTTACTTTCTAAATATTAAAATTCAAAACTTATTAAAAACAAATATAAATATAAATATTTTCAAAATCTTAATTAATCTCTCATATTTCTTCTTAAATAAACTTTTTATTTCTTAATAATATTTGGAAACACAAAAAAAATTTTGAACAAAAATAAATGTACCATGACCAAATTAAAACACTATTTTCGAAGAAATTAAATACACTGATAAAAAGGTAAAATCTTGAATATCCTAATTACAAAAAGGCATGCTCTCTCTCTCTCTCTCTCTCTCTCTCTCTACCAAAATTTGTGAAAATAAAATTAATTATCATCATTTATGAAAGAAATGAATATAGGTATTTTGGTCCATGTATATGATATAAATGAGATTAATTATGGAATGAGATTAAGAAAAAAAAAATCTCCGTTTAATTCTCTTCAATTTTTCATATATCAAGTCCAACTATTAATTTATATAGTTCTGTACTGCAATACAACAATAATGGGTATTCATATCTTATTTGATTTGGTATGTGGATGATCATCAAGGCTTGTTGACATAGCCAGGCATATATTTGTAAAACTTGTATGCATGGGATCTAGATGAGCTGTACAGAAATAGCATACTAATTAAAGAGCACATGATTTGATCATTACCGGTTGCCAAGCAGTGCATGGAGCCTGATGATCAAATCCTCTTCATCTTCTCCAAATCCATCTCTTTTCAGGTCAGGCCTCAAATAGTTTCTCCATCTCAGCCGACAACTTTTGCCACAACGAAGCAACCCTAATGAATGAATGAAGAAAAAAAAGCCAAAACGAAGAGTCCATTAATCAATATTATTTTCCTTGAAAAAACAATGATAAATATTCCCTTCTCATGGCATGCACGAACTTCTGTAAGTTAACAGATTCCTAGTAAAAGAAGGTGAGCAAAACCCACCAGCAGCCTGAGGAAGCGAGCGCCAACAACCCTCACCGTGCTTCTGTATGTAATCAATGAGCTTCTGGTCTTCTTGCTGGGACCATGCTCCCTTGTTTGTGTATTGCTTGTCACAGCAAGGCTTCCTCATTGAACTATACCCTAGCTAGAACAACTACAGAGAGTGATGACAAAAGCATGAAATTAGCACCAGATCAGTAATAAAAAGGGGCACGAGGGGAGAGCGAAATGGAGTGCAGAGTTGAATAAGTACTCCCACTATTAGATTGATCTGGTAGTGAACTTGGACTGGTTGTTCATCCGCATGGTTTGTGTTGACAAAAACTAGCATAGTTTGGTCAAGTGTGCATGACGTGTGTTAGTTGACACCGCCAACCACCAGCACAGTTCAGTTGATTGGATACCCACAGAGAGAGAGAGCAGTTGCTTCTTAGTTCCAAAGCACTCTATTGTGTTCTTTGAAAGCAGAATAAGAAAGATGGATAGAATGGGTATAGCGTGTATATATATATATATATATATATATATGCAATGGTTGAATCAACAAATTTATTTGAAAAAATAATTTTACAAAAATAAACAAGAAAGATCTGTGCTCGAGCTAGCCAGAAATTTTGCAATACTTCAGGAGTAATTACTGTTTGTTATTCCATGAACCCATTTTTGAAGAGAGAAACAATCATATCTGGATTCACAAGAAAAAAAAAAAAAATTCCCTACCTCCTCTTGATCCTTTTAGAATTTTTAATTGTTTCATTTTATTTGTCAAAATCTTACCAACTCTAATTTTTTCATCGTGTACTTTCGTATTTTAAAAATTTATAATTCAAGAATATATAGAGATTTAGAAAATCCATATTATCACATATATATTGCCCTATTTATATATTTATATATATAGAAATTATAGAAGTAACCATCTAATAGGTGGTTCAGTAGTAAAAGTTTGGGACTAAGGGGTTTGCTCCTCCTGTGGTCTCAGATTCGAGTCATGTGATTGCTAATATGATGGCCACTTGAGGTTTATTTGGTCGTTAACTTCAGGGCTCGTGAAATTAGTCGAGGTGCGCGCAAGCTGACTCAGACACCCACATTAATAATAATAATAAAAAAAAAATAGCAGTCACATAAGTTCAAGCCTCCAATTTTATACAAAACATTATTCTATTATCTTCTTCAATTATACGTTAATAGAAGAAAAGAATAACATAGTAAAATCAACACTAATTGTTAGAGTTTTTATTTTCTTAAATTTGTATTTTCGTTTTGCAATAGGACTAATAATTAATAATGGCTAAGACTGAGTAAGAATATTTCCACAACGTTATTGAATTATGCTAACATTTTGATTTCAATCATCAATGGTCATGGTTTGATTTCAAACCATGACCATATCTAGGTTTTCATATGAGAGTTTTATATTTATACGTAAAAGCCTCGATAATGAAAGCAAACAGAAGACTAAAAATTACACTGTAGCATTTGAGTGAAAATATTGTATAATGAAACAATGTTTTCATGATTTTGTCATTCTCACAGGAAAAAAAAAACATAAAATTGTTTATTAGGGGTATTTAAATCTTTTCATAAGATTGATTAGTCACTACCAAATTAATCAATGACAAATAAATTTTTTTATATCTTAAAATCACAGTAAAACGATCAAAATACATTGAAAGAAAGAAAAAAAATTAAAATTAGCATCAATAGGCATTTTGGTAGTTTTATAATAGTTTTGTTTTTGTTATTATCATATTAGTTGAGAGACAATTTAGTATTTGATCAAATGTAAAAAAAAAAAACACTGTAAAATGATCAAAATACATTTGAAAGAAAAAAAATAAAATAAAACTAGCATCAAATGGTATTTTTATCTTTTTCATAACATTGTTTATTATTATTATTATTATTATGAGGTCAACTGAGGAAATCTAGTATTTGATCAAATATAAGAAAAATAACAAAAAACATAGTAAAACGACCAAAATACATTTAAAAGCATAAAATCTGAAAATGATGTTAAGGGACTTTTTAGTCTTTTAATATTAATTTTTTTTTTGTTATTATCGGATCAGCTTAGGAGAAATTTGATCTTTGAATAAATAAATAAAAAATTATTGGCACATGTTACACATGCGCTTGCGTGTGAGAGGCACCTGTGTCCTGTAGGTGGCACACACGATATCTCCTAGTGGCCAAAATCCTCTTTTCACTATGTTATTAGAAGTGTCACTATGTCCTCTTCCATGTGGAATGACACATGTTGTCACAAAAAAAAAACATAATTATTTAAAAGTGTAAAATTTTATGCCGTGTAAATTTGTTTTTTTACTAAAAATTCGGCAGAGTTTCCCTTGTAACGGGATCATATCAAGTTATCGAAATCTTCATTCCTGACACAATTCATAACATAATCATGGTCCAATCATCTTGGACCTCTTTCCCAAACAACGCATCACAATAAAAAAAACAAAATAAATAAACAATTCTAAGGTTTACTTAACTTGCATAATCAAATAATTAAAAAAAAAACAATAAAAACTTAAATTATGAATGTAACACCCCCATTTTTTTTTTTTATCATTCTAATATTCCTAATCATATGAGCAACCATGATATAATGCAAATACTTAATTTAACATAAAGATATTCTTAAGTATGATATACACATTAATTACATATAAAAGTTTTGTTCTACAATTAAAAGGGTTCATTCGACCTCTTTTACATCATACATCAATCTCAAAATACATGTTGATCACTATAAATATGCAAAAAGTGTCTTATATTCAAGCACGATCTACTCTACTATTACGAGGGTACTGAAAATAAGATTAACATTTAATCAACATAATTATTAATAAATATAATGTATCATTTCATTATATCCATGTAAAAATAATTCTCAATATATATATATATAATGAATCATTAATATCTTACACCTCCATATTCGTCTAATTAATTCCAATCTTAGCCATTTCATCGGGATACTACTCCCTCATTAGGGACACTAACCCATTTGCCCAAATATCAGGCACTAGTTCATTCGCCAATTTACCGGGCATTATTTTATCCGCCCAATTACCGGGCACTGGTTCATCCGCCCAATGACCGGGCACTAGTTCATCCGCCCATTTACCGGACACTAGTTCATCCGTTCAATTACCGGGCACTACTTTATCTGTTGACATCAAAATATAAATTACAGAATTTCTAAATAAAATTAACACATGCTTTCAATTAATCTTTCTATAAAGATTCAAGATGTCGGACATCTACTTGCTGATGATGCTCGACTAGTAACTCCCTGCTGCTGTCTGGAGCCTCCAACCTCTTCTGTTTCATTTGAAAGATCTTATGATTTCAATATTTCATCACCCATCAATTTTCTTAAAACTTCATCACATAATAAGATTTTCAATCAATATAATTTTAACATCCGAAACTATTATGATTATTCTAACATAGTTTCATGTTCTTTAATAATTCCACAAATAATTCATACAATGCTACATCGACCTAAACTTTTAATTCACCACAATTATAAGAGAATCTTATATCACTATAAAACTTTTCCCAACAATTAAAGGAAATTTAATTCCTTTACACCTAATTCAACACATCATTTCATTTCATTTTATTTTCTTCCACTATTTAAATACAATTCATTAATTTCTTCAAGTTTGAAATTTTATTTCTTATATTTTTCCATGGCCAAATTCACCTTTTTAAGAGTTCCATAATCACACATAACAACAACTAAGCATCCATGTATGGAATTTCACTAATCAATTCAATAAGATCATATTTACTTATAACATAACAAGGGATCAATAGCAAACCCAAGGTGGAAACCCCTTTTTACCCCCCTCCTTCTTCTTTTTTTTTTTTTTAACACATTCTTCAATCACCAAATAATCAATTATCATAACTAAATATAATTTGTTTGTCATTAATTCAACAACCTAATTACCCCAAAAATCCACCTTTGGCTGAAATTCCCATTACTAAGAGGAAGGAATACATTTTTTTTCTTTTCAAATTAACCTAATTAATGACAAGCCTAAATATTTATTCCCTCAATAAACATACAATTAACATACATCCATGCATTCAAACCATCATAACATCAATAACCCACCTTCACATAATACCAATTCTACTCAATCCAAGAACAAACATGAAAAGCAACACAATAGATCATCATGAAGAGTTTTCTTACCCTTAAGGAATGAAGAATCGAAAGCCAAAACAAGTTGAATCAAGTTCTCCTCCACACTTCCCTTTAAGCTTAATTTTTCCTTCTCTAAAAGCACACTTTAATTCTTAAACTTCTAGTAGACTCCTTAACACATCAAACCCTCTCTTTAATTACTAAACACTTATTAAAATAGACTCAAGTAAATTCAAGCGAGCCTTCCAAACCCACAACTCGGGTCATGAAATTAGAATTATCTCATATAAGGTAAATTGAAATCAATAGCAAAGCCTAATTACCAATAAAACAATTATTTAAGGATAAAATTAAAAAGAAAAAGTTGGTGAAAACCACAATAAAAAAAATAAGTATCAAAATAAAGTTTGACAAGCCACTTTGGTTTTTTTAGAATATTAGATGTGAAAATTGAGGTGATGAGAGAGAAAAAAAAAAGGAAAAGAAAGAAAAGAATAATGCCTTGTTGGAGCCGATTCAAACGTCACCCATCCACACATGACCCATGTGGTGTAGACCACGACGAGACAATTCAAACGATACCAAGAAACATAAAGAGAAGACGTTAGAAGTTGTCGCATGCACCGCCAAATTAGACGTCATCCATCCAACACAAAATAAACTCTAGTTTTACAATTTCTTAAAGGCTAAGATGATTGGCATGTACTGTTTGGTATGATCTTGATTTTTTGCCTATTTTCTCCTATATCTACCTTTATATGTCCGGTTTTTACAATTTAAATTATTGATTTGAACAGTTAATTCATTATTTATTCCTTTTCTTTTATTTTAGATGAGATTATGGAGTCATAAAAAAATTATGATTGATATTTAGTAAGTCAATAACATGAGATTAGAAGAAAATATATATGCCATGAGATCTTCTATCAAGGAAATAAATGACAGGATCTGATAATTTATCCTAAATTCTTACAATTTTATTTAATTTTATGCATTTAATTTCTTTGTTATTTCAAGCAGTTATCATTGTTTTCTTCTTGTCTTCTGCCAGAAACAAAACAATTCTCATCAATGTGTTAATTGAGTGAAATTGATGGAAATTATAATTTTTTTTCATTGATGGATTAGTTTAAATTAAGTGCATAATGTTTTAATTTAATATATTAGTTTCTTAATTTGCAAAATTTCACACGATGTTTTAATTTAATATCCTAAAACCCAATACTTTCTACAATTTTATGCATTTCATCCGCTTATTCTCTCAAGCAATTATCATTGTTTTCTTCTCATCTTCAGCCAGAAACAAAAAATTCTTTCATGGTGGTGTTAGTTAGGTGAAATTGATAGTGTTTATTAATTTTTCATTGATGGATTAGTTTCAAGTGCATCATTCTTTGTGAATTTCTGCAGGATGCTGTGAATCTTTTCTTCGTAATAATCGCCTGCTGGATTTGTCCTCATCTCTTGGTAAGAATATGTTATTTCTTGTCTTTCGTAATAACCGCCAACGCGTGGATTATTTTTCTCGAAGTTTTGAAATTAAAATAAATTTCATTAATGGATTAATGGCATTTACCTTCTTCTACTTCTTGTTTCTTTTAATAGAATAATTAGATTACGTTATGAAAATTGTTGTTGATAAGTTATATGATTTACATGTTAATTTTTTTAAGAGAAAACGATATTTTTGAATCCTTCTATAATATTATCTGTAATTCTGCTGATATATACCAAATAATTAT
>Ga0307517_10013543_pt1 | contig 11060 bp, 10 predicted proteins | sample 23_EM_MG_FD_194515 | JGI IMG/M metagenome (GOLD analysis project Ga0307517, IMG submission 194515) | Populus trichocarpa ectomycorrhiza microbial communities from riparian zone in the Pacific Northwest, United States - 23_EM | ecosystem: Host-associated > Plants > Roots > Unclassified | place... | reverse complement strand
GTTTTTCATTTCAAAACATATTAAAATAATATTTTTTTATTTTAAAAAATTTATTTTTAATATGAGCATATCAAAATAATATGAAAATATCAAAAACATATTAAATAAAAATAAAATAAATTTTTTAAAAAAACATATTTATAGGAAAGGTTATAACGGCCCACCCCATCTATGCCACGCCTGGTTGCATGGAGTTGATGTGAAACTAGTAATCATTCGTTCTCTTTGTTGCAATTCATGGTTAAATATTGCTTATAAAAAATAAACATGCGACAAAACAATGTCTATCAATCGCCTACAAACTCTTCAATAAGAACTGTTTTCCGGTGCCCATTCGCTTTCCTCCAGGGCAGAGTTTAACTGTTACAACATATTCAACCAGAGGACATGTATCATTATTTAGGCATTCCTACATTCCCTGGCCAAAGGCTTCCCTAATCAAGACAGAGCAATACAAATGAATTTTACACAATGGGTTGCCAACAAGCATGGCCGGGAACCTTTCTCTCCGAGTATCTAACATTATCAAAATCGAATTAGAATGAGCAAAGGTACAACAATCCACAGCAGAAATTGGGTGTTGCACATACTTGAGAAAGACAAACCATGAAACAACCATTTTGCTTAAGGTACAATGTACTGATTTGTTCGTGATTGATTTTGGATTATATGCCATCTGTGTTTCCAACGATAAGAGCACACTGAACGATCCCAGCAAGGATAAACATTCACACTATACTAGGCGGATCCCCCACCCAATTGCAAACTGCACGAGACCAGCGAGTTCTAATACAGTCCACTAATGGTGCATGCTGAGAAGGCTCGGGTTTGGTCACCTCAGTGTCTTTACCACTTGATTCCTTCCCACCAGGGCCAGACGTCACTACCACATCTGCCATGAATTCCTCGGGAGTCCACCTTGGTGGAACTGAAACCCTCAGTTTTGTGAGTCTAGGTCTCTGAACCATTGTTTCACCCCCAGAGGTTGCGTGGCTTCCATTTATATCAGATTTTGCAATCCCATTAAAATGGCAAAGATCAAACACCTTCTTACCCATCAACCCACTTGAATCCTTAAGGCCTCCCAGACTTTTGTCTAGATCCAAAATAACCTGCCAGAATTCACTCCATACAATAAAGCCAGTGCTGCAAAGGTGATCGAGTTTCTCAGATGGAAGTCTAATACCCACTTCCCTAAGGACTTGATGGAAGCCTTCAACACTGATAAAGCCACCACCACCACTCTGATCTTGTGCATCAAATGCCCTCCGAATCTGCGACTCTCTTTCTTCCAGTTCATTCTCGTCCTGAACCGAGGTGTCGAGAGCAAATAGAACTGTATAATGAGATTCGCTACCAACAACCCATATTGGCCATTTCGGGCATTTTAAATGCTGGCCAACCTTACAAAAATTGAGAGATTCTAATAGTGTGAGAAATCCAACTTCCACACTCATGGATATGCCCTTTAGAAACATGCCTCCACCGAAGTCCATCCTACCATCAAACACGTTAGGGACAGCCTGTCCACAGAGCAGAAGGTTCACAATTTCCTGTATAATGTTCAAATGAAATTATATTATCTCAGAAAAACCCAATCATTAATCCAAAGATTCACCAATAGAAAGTAAAAGGACAGATACATATCAAAGTGGAGAGGGACAAAATAGCACGTCATAGATTAATCTGTGGATATCAGACCTGTGAAGCATGCCCAAAAGGTGCAGTGACTAGGGGAAGGTTGGGATCGTCCCTGTCAGCTTGAATTGAGTCCTAAAAAAAAGGTAACATTTTGCAGGCATAAGAGGCATAAACATCCAATTTTAAAGTGGAGTGCCACTAATATACACAATTCTAACAATCAAAAGGCCATTTAATCCTGAAAGAATAACAATTTTCTGGAGCTTGTATAAATGGAACACCAAGACTGCTCCCCAAAATCCATGATTTACAATTCACAAAGGAAACTTCATAAGGCTCTGGGCACTTAACAGCACAAGCAATGCAGAAAGATGAAGCAATCTTTGTTTCTAACAATGTAACATAACCCCCCCCCCCTCCTATAAAACAGCTCACCATTGGACAAGCTCGAATTAAGATAGATTTGGAAATTAATATTTTTGACTCCTCACCCCCACCCTACCCCTTCTTCCAGAAAAAGAATAGGTTTTGACATGGACTAGAAGTACCCCCCCCCCTCCAAGCTAAAATCGATGCTGATTAGGTCACACTCTCACATGGAAAATATAAAAGGGCATATAAATGAAAAGATGGCTTTTTAAGCATACCAATCCTCGGGACAGTAAGGCGGAAATAAGGAACAGTAGTGCCCCCATACGAGATTGGAAAACAGGAAGTGCTGTATGGAGTTTCTGCAATGCAGTTGTTTGTGATGTATACGTGTCGATTCTTAGAATTTTTTGCAAATCAGATGCAGATTCAATTGTAAGGCCCTCAAGTGCTTTTGCAATGATCTGCAAGATAGAAGACAATCCCTGTTAGCAGCTAAAATATCCAAAACAGCTGTGCAAAAATAGCTATTATAATCACAAGGTTTCCATTCCAAACTAATATTTAACAGTACATTGATATCAAACCTAAAGCAACTTACCTCGTTCTTTGCAAAGCCCTCAGTGTCAAGGCCAACAGCATTCAAAGTGGCAATCACAGCTCTTTTATTGTCTCCGCACATAAACAATATCTCACCCATGCTTTTAACTAGGGCTCTGTGAATGGGAAAAAGTTTAAAGACATGAAATGAAAATTGCAATGTGAGTAAAGATACATGAGATTCTATAAAAAGAATGATCATGAACCATAAATTTTTCAAGGCATCCCAACATTCCTATCAACCTGAAACACAAAGAACACACGTAACCATAGTTTTGAAACCCGGACCGGCCCGGCGGGTCGACCCGGGACCCGGGCCTGAGACCGGTCCGAGTCTAAGTAAAAACCCGCCTTGGAGTTGACCCGGTGAAACCCGGTCGACCCGGTGGGTCGACCCGGAACCCAGGCGACCCGGGCAAACCCAGCTGAGACCCGGTCTTTTTTTTTTTATACATAGCCATGAAACGACGAAGACCAACGCTGCAGAATTGTAGACGCCATACAGAGATAACCTAACTAAAAAAAAGCAATTTCAATCCATAGCTCCTATGCCCGTAATACGTCTCCACCTCAAACACGGCGTCCCCTCTGTCAATGGGCTCTACCCTTATCGGCAGTCTCTTGTAGTGATCCCACTTGTTCCCTCCAATTCATCGAGCCTGGACAACCCCTGCCTCGACACAGCGTATAACTCGCTGGTGACCAGGTGAGACTTGGTAGCGTCTGGAAGGTTGAGAAGGAATGGGACCCTGTAGTGCCCACAGACAAGCAGGTAGTTGTCAACGGTTCTGTAGATTCCATTGAAGACAGCATCCCCGATTTAGATCAGATCCTGCATCAAGACACGATTGCTATTGTTTTTTGTTTCGATGCCCATGTGTTTTCCCTCTCTCTTTATGATTTTCTTTTCCTCTTTACATTGCTGTTGTTTTCTTGTTATTTGCATAAGCACTTATTTGTGGTTGGAAAACGAATTGACGAGAGAGGGATAAGAGAGGGGAATTGTACTATAGAAGACTTCTATTAGAAGTCTTTATTTGATTTGTCAAAAACACGAGCCTCTGACCGTGATTATTTTTTTTGGTTGACCCGGGTCAACCCATGTGACCCGTGACCCGATCATTAGACCGGGTCGACCACCGGGTTGGGTTTCAAAACTATGCACGTAACACATAAATGATAGTTGATCAAGATCATAAGAAGGTTTCAAGCCACTACTAACTGTTAAACCTTGCCCACTGACCTAAATATATGCAGTGGCAAATTATTTAAAAACCTTAAGTACAGGGACATAAGGTATAAAAGTTAAATTTTCACTAGAACCGGGTTGCGCATGGCATGCAAATAGAAGATCAAAGTGGTTTTGCTTATCCTAAAAAAGATCAAGTGCCATAAATAGGAAAAAAATTACACTTTATATGGAATCCATGACCAGACATCCACGCATCTCTTTCAGCACAAATTCAAGGAAAATTGAATCAATAACTTGATTCCACCAACCTCGCAACTTGTAATAAATCAACCATACATATAAAGAATATAATTGCAGAAAATAACTCACAGAAGGCCAATGGAAAAACCTAAGATATGAAGTCATTACACTATCACAAGTTAAAAATAGAACAGTTCACAACACTTAAAAAGCAACTAAGCACATCTAAGCAATGAGTTCAATAATTCCTCTTTGTTCATAAATCAAAGGATCATAAACAATAACATAGATTGAAAGCAAATAAAGAATCAAGTACCAAGATTTAAATGCAACTGGGAAAAAAAAGGTCATCTATAGCATGAGTAATATTATGTGAATCCATGAGTAAAACAGATGGCTTATAATCACCTTGCTTTTGCATCTTCAGTAAGAGAACTGAAATTATCCGATGCAACATATTGACTTTTAGACAATCCTCCAGAGCCCAAATTTTGTGGCACATTTGATGTAACTTTGCCTATTTCATTCGGAAAGAAAAGAAGGTGTTTGAGAACAAATGCCTGCACAACCACACAAAATATTGTAAGAAAATCAATAGCGATTTTGAACTGAAGCTATAAATATTGTAAATCAGTAGAGCACCAAGAAAACTAAAAACAAGATGAAATGATAAGGAGATAAAGAGCTAAATATACACACTTATACTGCAAGCAATGTCTGGTGCAAAGAAACGATGATTGATACAATTGTATAACTTTTAGACTTCAATAACTACCTTGTACAAAATCACAGGCTACCCACTTCCAAGCCAGATATCAACCTTTAACCTCCTCCATTTTGGAGCAATTCAAAAAACAGCCATAATAATGTAAAGTGATCAGGTCAGTGGCTCAATATTATTATGAAGAAAAAGAAAATTTCCTTTGGTTCATTATGGCCTATTGGACCTTGAGTTTGTGGTATCCTCTATTTCTCTAAACCCTTAATGCCGAGTCCGATGATTCGAAAACATATACATACATATATAAAACAAATTTTGCAAAGGTCATTGCCTAAAAGTTTTTGCAATCACCACAAAGTCAATATATAACAATTATTTCAAATATTTAAAATAAACATCTGATGTACAACAAATTGTCCAAATTATGTATGTGTTAGCTAGTGGTTTCAAAGAATATCATAGGGGATGGACGTATAACAGCAATACATTAAATCAACTTAGCAAACCCAGAATAGTTGTGGTCAATCACACAAGTCATCTTTCTATATTCTGATTCTATTAAGGCCAAACTTCCTGTAAGTTATTGGCAACCAAATGACTTTTAGGTTATGTTTGGCAGGGTGTTGATGGGGGTTAAAGTTTTTGGACGGTAATCATTACCCCCCTTAACAATTCACCTTTCCCAAAATTTAACCAAGCAAACTTAAATTTCACAATAATAAATTTTAACCCCCATCAACCCCCTGATCAAACATAACCTAAAAGTCATGGAGGGAAATATTCACCCTTCAAGCAACACTAATTTTTTATACTCCCTCCCCTCCTTTTTTTCTGAAAACACACACCAAATAATTTCTCTCTCACACACAAATCATTACTAATAATTTAATTACTTCCTATCTCTTTCCACTAACAATCTACCCTTCTATTTATTGACACACCAAACATCCTTAAAAACTATTTTTACACCCTAAAAGATTACTCTTGTAATAATCCACTCGCAATTTTTAAACTCATACCAAATGCCACCTTGGTCAACTTTTCTCCATTGTGCATACTAACTACTAGTTGAATCAATCTTCAGCGTCAATAAGTCTCCAAGTCTTCATTGCACAAAAATTAACATCAATAGATTGAAGAGCTAGTAGTTTGGCAGCTAGCAAGGGCTCCTGTTGTATAGTTGACCTCAAGCAAAATTTCTAGTAACTGCTACTGAGATAAACCATGTTTGAGTTCAATTCAAAGCATTTTTTCTAATCTCTGTGATACCCACAACAGTAAATGTAGCATCCTCACCCTGCATTTGGCTTCTTTGAAGATTAATTAAATTCTTTCACATAACCATGGCTTCAAATTGTCACAAGCCCCATAAATTCCACTATCAGTTACAAATAAATCTAGAAATGAATGGCATAGACATCCATTTGAAAATCAATTCTATGAATGACTAGATGGTAGCCTAAAGAGTGAAACAAAAAAAAAAGATGAAATTAAAACATCCATGATGAAACTGCAGGTTGACATCCAAGTAGCCTGGCAAAAGAAAGCTCATTTCTTCAACATGATACCATGGTCAACGATCCATTTAGGGACCACATCCACCCCACCCGGTTCCAATTCCCATAACACAAAAAAAAAAAAAAAAAAAAAACCTTGACTTGTCCATAGAACACGCATAATATAAAAATTGATTAAACATACTAACAAAAACAGAAAAAACAGCATAATTAGAAATCGAGGGATTACTTGTATAGTTGCTAAGACGCCACAGGGCCCACCTTCATGCTGCACTAGTCCCATAGATGTTTCTGGATCAGGACTAAACCTATAGGAACGTTCAACATGATATTAGACAATAATGGGCATGCCAATGGAAGTATGGAACTACAGTAACATCATGATTTTCATAACGAACCAGATCTCAAAAACGTTGTGCAACAACTAATTCTACAAACTATCAAACAGACTCTTATGAATATACATCTTTTCCCTTTCATCACTACATTGACACAAATTCCACTCTTCTCCACTGGAAATTGCTGAACATGAATCAAATTGCTAAAATTCACTATCATGACCCCAGAGAATCATGTCATAACTAAACATGCAAAACCATTTGCAATATGAAAGTTACCAAATTATTCAATACCTTATGCCCTGGTTACTCCACTGAGCAAGAATGTCATTAGAAACACCGCTCCCAAACACCATCGAAAACAACTCATTAGCTTCCTCACTCGATAATTCCTTTCCCGAACTCCCCTCCTTCAAACCAAAATCTACCTCCTTTCTAACAAAATCTGTACTTTTACCAGGGCTTCTATCAACTGTTGCTTTTGAAGGCGAAAGCGACTGGGAAGGAGAAGGGGAGTCAACTCTCGTCTCGAGAAGCCGCTTCTCAGCAGCCGCTGCCATGAGCTCGCGCTTCATCCGCCTCAAATCCTCCGGCGATGCCACAGGAGCTCCAGCGTCCCTCGGCTTGCTCCGCTTAGGTTCAGGTGGCGAGTTTTGCATGCTCATTCTAAGAGCCGTTCTCAAGTCGTCTTCTTCTTGATCCGCCATTGACGAAGAAAAATAAGAATCAGAATCGCAGATCGAAAGAGGCTTGTAATTAAGCGAATTTAGGGTTTCATGTGTTTATTTACAGGTCGTTTGAATTCAGTAATTAAAATTAATAACAGGATTGGATTGGATTTGATTTAAAGATGACGAGATAAAAAATGATTGCGATTATAAAAACCCTAATTTATTAGGGTTTGGAATTTCTGGTTTAGAACGTGAATGGATTTGGATTTCATTTGGGCATTCGATTTTCAACAAAGAAGAATGAAGGTAGGATTGGGATTTTCAAGTCTACATAGGGTTAAAAAGTGAAAGAAGATTATCTGAAAAGGAAGTTGCCGGGCCCGAACGATGTCGTGTACTTTATAAACAGTGAGTCGATGGTTAATTACCCTTAATGAAATGACATGTTTCACCTTGTTATGGAGTTCAAGTTATGGGCGTGTTTGATGGAAAGGCTAGGGTAGTTGAGGAAATTAAGAGCATGTGATTTATCTTTAATTAAAGAGTATAGTTTAGTGACCTGACGGTTAACTGTTTTTTTTTTTTAAGGGCCGTGTATTTTTTATTTTAAAATATTTTTTAATTTTATTTTTAACATTAACAAATCAAAACAATCCAAATCATAAAATAAAATAATTTAAAACTAAAAAAATTAATTTTTTTAAAAAATATATAATACATCAACAGTTCCAAACACCCCCTAATTCTTTTCTTTTTCAGAGAGCAAAGCGCTTTATTTTTGGTGTCCAAAGAGAATCTTTGCCAGAATAGAAAGGTGAGATTTGGTATAGTGTTTTTTGGTTTATTGTTGAATTTATATTCATGATGAATTTCCAACTATGGGATGTTGTGTCTTCGAGGATAAGCGTTTGATGTTGATTGAAACATTAGATATGTGGTTAGTGTGTGGACTCGGGTCCTCGGGTCCTAGAAGTGAAAAAAAGTCCAAAGTGGGCTTTTCATGTAAATATTTTGTTTTGTGTGTATTTGATATTATATGATATTTTTTTAAAATATTTTTTAATTGAAAATATATATATAATAATGTTTTTTCATAATATTGTTTTACATTAGGATATCAAAATCATCTAAAAAAATTATTTTAATGTTTTTTTAAATAAAAAACAATTAAAAAAACACTTTAAAAAACATGTTATATTGCAAAAACAAACACTCTTTGTGTTGAAAATAAGGGATTGGTGTGTTAGATTAAGACCGTATGATTGTAACTTGTAAAATGGACTTGAGCTTCTTTTTTTTCTCTCGGAAATAAAAAGAAAAGATGTTTAAGATTGAGAGAAGGAAGGAGGAAGCGTTTACGCTCATGAATAAACTTGGCATGTCCATTTTAACAAGGCCTACATCATATAGCAGTTTTTCACACATCTCAGAGCCAAATAAAAAGTAAAAAAACAAAAATAAAAACAAAATTAGCTTTCAACTTTAAGGAAAGAGCTACATTGGAGAGCCAAAATAGCAATTTTATGTTGGAGAGTCATTCAATTTAGTCTGGTTTTTGGTTCCTAGTCTGATTTTATTAGTAGCCATGATCGGGGCTATAGTACTGACAGATTGATTAAAAGTGTTAAAAGTTTGTTAAATATATTTTTATGCAAAATAAAGATTTTGATTGGAGTTGTGTTACGTTGTTACAATTAATAAATAGTTTTATTAATAACAAATATATTAAAACACAATTGACTCTTCTAAAATACTTTTTACCAATAGAGTGCATATAAAAAAAAGTTATATTTATATTATTCAAAAAATCATATTATCAATTTAACTATTCTAAATAACATCTTCTTTTATGCCACCACTGGCTACCGCTTCAAGTCATCCTCTTTAAAGACTTGAGGGAGACATTAAAGGCTAGGCCCTTGGAATCATAGATGATGGATCTATTATTATCACTTGTCAGCAAATCTTTTGATCCAATACTCCAAAGGCTAGAACTCTTGGTTGCCATCCACCTCACTAGGATGAGCTCATAAAAAGATCACTGACAGTTTAGAAAAAGAAAAAAAAACTCTCAAAGATGAAAACATAAATTGAGATTGCATTATAATGGTTTATGAAAAATGATTTTTTTTACTTTAATTTATAGTTCAAAAGTTATTTTTCATAAATAATTTATATAAAAAATGACTTAAAATAGTTTTAAGTTGGAAGTATATTTAATATAAAAAAAACTCAAAACAACACTTTTAGATAATACAGATAATATAAATTATCATTCAGATAAAATTTTTATTTTTTATTAAATTAAATTAAATTCTAACTCAATTTTGTAATAGATTAATTATTTGAACTAAAATGTATTCCTAGCCAAATATATTTATAACTTTTTTAAAATTTAAGTTAAAAACTAACTTAAACCAAACTTTAAAAAGAGAAAATTACTCTTAACATTTTGTAGTTTGTTTCATATTGCAATTATCCATTCTAGTTTTTAAAAAATACTATTTACATCCTGAACTTTGTACGCGTGCTAACACTTAACATCATCGTAAAAAAAAAAAAAAAATATTTGATTATTTATAGGATAACTATTATTTTTTATTTAATAACTAAAAAGCTCCTAAAATGTAATAAAAATGATAACATCATAAGTATTGATATCACAACTTCAACACCAAACTAATATTAAAACTTTATCAAAAATTGGAAAATAACCAAAAAATAGTATTTCATCAAACACTTTTTGTGCAATACAAAATCAACCCCAATTTCATATTTTTCATCAACACAAATGTCATAAAATCGAATCTAGCCATCTAAATCTTTTACCCGTTCAAACTTTCAAAATAATGTTTTTGGTGGAGTCTCGAAACTAGACATGAAAATTGGGTTCTGAATAGAAAGATGGGAGCTAACATGGTGTATCCAAGGCACTTTAAAGGTTATAATTGTAGTTCCTATAATCTGGTTTCTACAAAACATATAAATGCATATCAACATATAAAAGTAAAATAACTTACAGTACTTGTTGATAAAAAATAAACTCGAAGAGATAGATTGAGGCAAAGATCAATCCTCTAACCTTAAAATGATTTATTGTTTGCTCTATGGTGCTAGCAGTGTGATTGCAATATTATTTTTCAGACTTACATAATCTCTTATTATTAGCAGCACAATCGAGAATAAACAGCAAACAAAAAAAATATATGTTACTTTCTATAAGAAAGTAAGAAATGAGCAGAGGGATTTTGGTAGAGAGAATGTAGAAGGGGTAAGTTTTAGAAAGACTAAAAATATTTTGAATAATAAAAACCATGTTAGGGTTGTCTTTTTTTATAAGCAAATTCTAACAGTTAAATTAATGTTATTTTTATTTAAAATAAACAGACATATCTTTACAAGGATACAATTAAATTAACGTTAATCCATTTTAGAAGAACACAATTCTTCATTCATTAGATGTAACTTTTCATTCACCCTAACAATCCCCCATGTGAATGAAAAATGTTTGATTAAAAGAAAATACAAAGTAGACACAAAAATTTGAGAGTAACAACGAAAAGTCTGCATCAGGTAAGCTAACTTTTGACCTTGAAACTTTTCTAATGAAAAACTATTGGATTCACTAAGCTAACTAGTGAACATGATGTCTTGAGCTATTTAGCCTTTTATGTAAACCCAGACAATAGAAATCACATAGCTCCTCTTCTTACAATTTTGATTCTCACAGTTATGTTCATTTTAGCCCCGAACACATCCTGGTTTTAGAGA
>Ga0307517_10013542_pt1 | contig 11060 bp, 13 predicted proteins | sample 23_EM_MG_FD_194515 | JGI IMG/M metagenome (GOLD analysis project Ga0307517, IMG submission 194515) | Populus trichocarpa ectomycorrhiza microbial communities from riparian zone in the Pacific Northwest, United States - 23_EM | ecosystem: Host-associated > Plants > Roots > Unclassified | place... | reverse complement strand
GTGCGGAGCTGAGGACCGAGGGCCAAAGTGGGTCAAACCGGGTGACGGTCCGTGGGAAAGCGGCAGGCAGCCGTGAAGTCCACTGGAAAGTTAATTGGACTTTTGACCACGCGGTCTCAACTTTCTGTCCATGACGAAGCGCGTGTGGGAAATCATGTGACCGATCCTCCCAAACGCGCGCCTGGAGTGGTCGGCGTATGTCGTCAGTGTGGCTGCATCATCGATGATATATTTTCCGCTCTCCACCTTTCGGCCAGCGTATATATAGGCGGACACCGTGACCGCTGATTCCCTCACCAAAATGTCCTCAGGAACTTCTGTCTCGAACCCTGGTGCCCGCCAGCCAGTAGTATTCCAGTCCCATGATCAGGCGTAAGCGTGCAATGCCCGTCCGATTATAGATGTTGTGGATTGACTCCTCCGCGTCGTTACCAGTAGCCGTCATGAACACAACCCGGAAAGGCCCGGAAATTCATCTCCAGAAAGAGTGGACCTCGACAAGGTCCTCGAAGTAAAGTGAGTCTTGACCTTCCCCCGATCGCATCACTTCACGGTAACTCAACGCCTCAATTCCCTGGTGTGTTCGTAGGCAATCTGGGGGGAGCTTCGGGGATGCGTTTGGTCGCCCACACGAGTTGCATGGAGAAGTCAGTCCCAAACGAGGTGCGGCGATCGACGCCCAGCTTGAGGCCGAAGACCAGGCATTGCTCCAGCAAAAGCAAGCTCGCAAGGCTGAGTCCGCACCCAAGGAAGAGTGAAACCATCGCGCGTCACGTCCAACGCAATCTGTAGCGATCCATAAGTAATCAATAAAGAAAAGGGAAATTCGTGAAGCGCCTCGTCTTTGGTCTTCGCCCCGCTTATGTCTGAGACATCGATGTCCTCGAGAAGACGTGCTGAGAGCGGCCAGTTGAGCCTGAAGATCCCCCCCTCTGTCCTCTACCTTCCCCTGGGATCAACGACGGTACCGATGCCACGGTTAATCATCCATCCTGTCCAGCGAGAGTGAGCCCGCATCCCTCGGTTATAGCAGACTTTGGGCACGAACCGCAGGCCGAAGGAAGGTAAGAGGGTGAAGACTAAGAGCAGTGGCCTTGGTCTTATGGACTTGCAAAAAGAGAAGCATGCGGTCTGGGTTGGGCCCGAGAGCCTCGCCATCAGACTTGTAAGTCTTGTAGCCATTCCACCCAAACAACAAGAACGGCGTCGTGTCATACATCCACCTCTTGCGAGTCTGTTACGGGTCACGTTCAGGAACCAACACATAATGAGACAACCAGCAGAGGCACCTCATCAGCAGCTTGAGGTTCAAAGAGACGTCGGAATTGTCTCGGTAGGTTCCGGCCATTCCCCAAACGCAGTTTTTGCGGTGCGAAAGGTGATCCGGCACGCGCGCCTCCTCACGAGGGCACCATCAGCTTCCCCCCTGTCGTAATAATAGCTGGCACGCGACTGGACATTCCCGTACAATTCAAGCCCTGCTGGGCTGTGAAATTGAAAATATTGTCGTAGAAGGTACATGACCCATTTTTGGTATGACCCTAATTTCAACGTTGTACGATGTTCCCAACTCCAGACGGGGAGGTTACGATGTAATTTGTCTCCCTAGTGACTATTCACGTCGATCTATTACCCTCCAAATCAGGGCCCAGTGAAATGGATGTGACGGCACACGGCGGAAAAATGCCACGGGTAGAGACCTTTTATCGAGGCTTCTCCTTGTGAGGACCACTGCCCATCGACCGCGACGTTAACGCTTTCGGTAACCAGACATGAGCAGCAAGGGGCATGGACAAGTCGCGGGGAAGTCGGCGACTATGATCACCACAGGATAATATTGTGAGTGCTATGCCCATACTACGTATCATCATTCAGTCTCGGGAGGTGACCCGTCGAGAGCATCGCGGTTAGGTCGGAGGTGGGTCGTTCGCCTTCCACCGCAGCTCGCCACTCTCATACGCCTCCTTCCAGATCGGAACGTCGAGCTTAACCTGTTCCAAAATGTACTCGCAAGCGACGAAGGCTTCCCTCCGGTGAGGCGAAGATACCGCTGTGACAATCGACGCTTCTCCCGCAGGCACAACTCCCAATCGATAGTGTACCACGCGATGTAGTGCGGCGTGCTCAGACTGAGTCGTGTTTGCGTGAGCGGATAGAAAGGTGTTCATCATCGCCTTTACCGCAATTTTGTTGTATACTTGGCATTCTAAACGCGTCACGGCCTGACCTGGGACTCGAAACAACACCCTCGTGAAGGCGCAAAGGAAACGAAAGAATTGTTGAACGCACCTTGGAAGGAATTTTCGGTTGTTCCGTTGAACACCGCGATCGCACCGACCGTATAGTCCCAGCGAGGGTACTTGAGGACGTACTTAAGCTTGCACGCGGTCCCCAAATGAGAGCGTGTCCGTTAGTTTTGGCGAGAGCACGGAAGGATCAAGGTGGGAACCCACGGCAATTTCCGAATCCAAATGATCGCATCGGACCACTTAAACCGACCAACACGAGTTACATCCGTCGTCCTCGAAGGCTACGTCGACAAACTTGTCATGTCCGATACGACCACAGCCCCAGTATCGCCGCGACTTCAGCATTTTCCATCGCAGGCGTATTCGGTGTTCCCCACGTGTGCCGACCTCGCGAAGCCGCCCCTCAAAGCCACCTGGGCCAGGACAGACAAGATTACGTTCTGAAACTTGGAAAAAGCCAACGTCTACACGATGATACGGATGATAGGACCGTTGATGAGGTATTTTCTTGGGTTTTCGACGCGATGATTCACTTCATGCCGTATGAGGCGTCGTGGTTATACCTCTCCACGGTCGGCAGGACAGTGAATGGGAGCGAGGGTCCCCTAGCGGAGATGTGTGCGTTCTTTCACCTTTTACTTGCGTGGAAATGAACAGAAGACTCACCGCCAGCCGTTCACCAACAGGGAGATAATAGACAAAGACCAGTTTCCGTTGGGGCACAGCCGACCCAACGGTCGTCTCCCTCGAAATCCTCACAGTCCTCGGTGCCGGACCGATATGCTGTTACATCATCAGCCAACTCATTAGGAACGATCCTGCAAGGCGCTACTGGTTCATCGTTCTATCCACCGCTGAACTTTACGGAGGGTGGGCTTCCCCTCTGAGACCTCATGCCTCAAAACACACCTAACGGACGCTTGAATAGGCGGATGACTTTCTGTCCCGAATGGCTCACCGGAAGCCCTAACCTTGATGCCTCCAACATCTTGCATTTCTGGATATACCTCGTCGTACGTCCTACGCCTATCACCCCCCTTTTGTTTCATCCGTTGAAATCTTCTGTTCTCCAGGGTCTTCGTCCCACTCTGGCTCATGTAGGATTCATACTACGCAACTGCCGGGTCATTACGTTCAACTCTTAAAGCCAAATCGGCTTGAAAATGTGCCATCGACCTTGATCTATGTATGATTGTCTCCGCCGTTCAAACGCCCTGCAGAGGTAACAATAAAAACCCCGATACACCCCAGCGAAGGCATCCCGACAGTGAACCAAGCATGACTTCGGTCGGGAAATTCCTTGGGCCATAAGCCACGGGACTTATACTTCTTTTGGAGTGCCTTCTTCCTGCAGACAAGAAATGCACCCGCAGTTAATATGGTGGCTTGGTTCACATCCGCGGACACAATAGATCCGACTACATGTACAGAAGATCTTCGAGGTCAATCACGAGCTTTGGTTTCTCCGCCTTCTTCCCTTTCGCTCTACTTCCCTGTTTCTCAAAGATCCACTTCCATCCCCGATTCCAACGCTTCTTGATCTGGTTCCTCGTTCCGATCGATCCTGTGATATTGTCTAGGCTCTCCACGACAACCTTGACCTCTTGAACCGCATCTTGGAGGTCGCTCACAGACTTTTTCTCGTGGAATTCTGAGGACGGGAAGAGTTTCTTCTGAAGCACGATCGTTTTCTTGAGGAGTTTGCTGGAGAATTTATTAGATCCTTGATATACTGTAGAATCAATGCTGTCATACCTGTAGTTATCGAGAGCCTCCGTCAGGCCTTCGAGTTCCTTGTTACCTCCCTTCATTACCCGGTCCTTGGCCTCCTTCTTCTCGGACTCTGCGAACGTTTTGATCGCATCCAAACACACAAGAATATATGCCAGTGGGACTCGGAAGAGGAGGTAATATCGTGAATCCTTGGTCCATTCCATCTCCTTTGACCTCTTGCGCAAAAGGTGCCAATAGTGAGTTTGAGTCGCGTCGATCCCCATGCGAACAATGGTCTTCCGCTTCCAGTAGCGACGATAGACGACCTGTATCTTCCTGGCCGCACCAGCTCGTTTCCGCTCCAAATGGCGACGGTAAGCATCCTGTATCGCTTTGGTGGCGTTGACTCGGGTCTCATCGATTTCTTCCTCGTGATCTCCCCCGGACATGACCACTTCTGCTTCCTTCCCGTCGGTAATCCTCTCCTCTGGCACGTCAATATACTTCTGCTCCCCTTGTCCGTCGTGATCGTCATCAGGTTGTACTCCAACTGTTGGCTCAACATACGGCCGCTGCCGATGGGCAGGGGCAGCACCAGTCTTGAAAGCACTCGACGCCGTCGAGAGGAGCAACTTGGGCACCTCGTCCAGCCTATCGTGAGGTACTGGACGGACGTACTTCGATCGCCACCCTTGTGGACTAGGAATAGCGGCGTGCAGTAAGAGGATCATCTCATCGAGGGATGAGTTCCTCAGCGACTCAGTAAACACATATGCGAGATCATCCCAGTCCTTGGCCTCAACGTAACTGTTGGGCCTCAGTAACAATACTTTCACTGAGAAACGACACCTACCGCTGATAGATCCACGGTACAAATTTCCCATCTCCTTTGCGCAGCGACTGGATACCGGTCAAAATCTTCTCTTTAAAGTCGTTATCGTTTGTGTTGTATCCCACTGTGAAAGGTCAAACTTGGACTCTGGTGAAAACGGGGTGAAATGACTGACTGAGGCAGAGGCAGAGGCAACTGATACTCGAATTGTCAGCGCCGTGTTTTTAGGCTCGGGCTTAGGTCGACTTACATTCGAGCGATGTAGAGCGGCCCCGTGAAGTTGGTCATTCGGCTACCATCCGCGACGAATTGTTCCCCGGTGTCAGGAGATGTATGGTACCGTTGGACTTGCACATCGATCCGCTGCATAAGCTTGATTACGGTTTCCGCAAACATTAAGAAGGTTGACGTATTCTTTCTCAAGTCTGAACCCGAGGAGATGAGATTGATGAACCAGCTTCGGGGCAAGGTGACATTGTGCAGTACACCTCCCCGGGAGTTGACTCTGTAGGCCATTATGAACAGTCCGGAGAGCCTTTCGGCGAGATCGCACAACGCATTCACATCGACACGCATTCCGCTGCGGAGAATTTCACTGGAAGGAAACGTCAGAAAGGGCACATGCAGAGCCACGCAGCCCGCCACACGAACCGTAGGTACAATGAACCGAAGGCCAACGAATTACACGCTTTGGCGGTTACAAACGCGGCGAAGTCCTGTACGACAAAATTCCCCTCTCCACGGAACAGGGGCCGTGGCCATAGCGTGGACCTGTACATCGGTGTACGAGGGACAAAATACTGGGCGTGTTCTCCATCGAGATCGAAGGCCAGCGTGCATGCAGCCATGAACCATTGTCCAAAGCGGTCCACCGGGCCCGGGGCGTGATACCTGAGGCCAAAGCAGACATACCGAATCCATTCTCGTACAATCCTGAAACCATCGGCACCCTCAGGTATGCTGGCAATGTCAAGATTCGCGAGCGATCCCAGCCCCTGAAAAGGTGGATGAAGTGCCGAGTACAATATCCCAAGCCAGTAGCTTCACGTTTAATGAATATCCACACGCATTTCTCTCAGCGAACCAGGACGTACTTTGAAATATGCCAATCGCGATAGTGGGCCGAATCCAGTATTTGGAACTGGAGAAGGATCAGGCGGAGTCGAGAATGATACCAATCGGCTGCAAGTTGTTTCAACTGGATGTGGTGGAAAGTACACGTCCCCTTTCCACCCGGAGGGTTGCATTTCTTTTGAAGAAGGAAGTGTAAGCAAGGCGAGAACCCATGAACATTCCGACAGGCGTCGTTCTCGATTCCCGTGCGATCACGAATCCGACTTGAAATGTATTGGATGATACCCCGGCGGAGCTCGTCATAGCCGCACCTGTACCCATCCACGCTCTTTTTCCCCGGACCAGATTGACTGATGAATTTCTCGTGTAAACGAGTCTGCTTTGGAACTAGGTAAAGGTTCTCCCCCAGTATTTGAAACCCGAATAGCCTCTGGTGGTTCGAGCCTTCGGCCAACGATCCGTCACGCCAGAACTGGTTCATCAGGCGAATATAATCAAGGTAAAGGGAGAGCGAAGAGTGAACCTCGACGAACGAGAGATTTTGAAGGTTGAGAGGGGACGAGAAGAAATGGTCTAGACACAACAGAGCAGCAGAGTTGTTTCCTACCCCAATGAAAGTCTTCGCGAGCGTGCGGAGATTTGCACGGTCGGTATGTTGGATTGCTTTAAACATTGCAAGCTGGAGGTACCTGGGTGTGAGATCCGTCGATTGAATAGATTGGAAGGACTCACCTCGTTGGCTTCTTGTTTTGACGCAGCGCGCATGTCCAACCGATTTGCGCGTGCCAATAGCTTCGAAATGATAGGGCTAGACGCTGGAAGTACCCCAAGGGTCAACTCTCCCCGGAGTCCGGTCAAGAGGTACCCGATCGCCGGTCGCACGTAGTCGGCATTGCGAGCAGCAGATCCAGTCAGCATCTCAGTCGATTTCAACAAGTCGCCATTCTTAGCGTGAATTTCTGCGACTTCGAGAACCCTGCCCATTCGTTTCAGCAATTTGACACGCGCTTCGTCCAGATCGTAATCCTCTAAGAACTCTAGCGCGTCCTCCGCGGAAGGGAACAATTTTAGAGCCGCCCTGTTCAAGTCTCAGAAAACTTTACCCCGAGTTAACTGGACTTAAGTTCTCACTCGACATTTAAACGCTGAATCAAAGATGATTAGACATATGTAGAAACAAGCCATTCGTCGAAATATACCTTGAAATAGTACATTTGAGCGACCTTTGTCAAGCGTTCAAGGAGGCCACTATCGAGGGTGTCTCCGTGTTGAGTGATCACCTCCGCCATCTCGTCGAAGTATTCTCCTTCTCGATAGGTGCGAGCAGCTGCAGCATACTGTTCGGCCATCCGATAGCTATCTCCTGCACTTTTTAGATCACGAACTTCTAAGTAACAATCCCCGGCGGTCCCATAGTAGGCCCGACGCTCATTGACCCGCTTGGATGGGGAATCCTGCGCACACTTTATGAAAGCCTTGGCCGCAATGGTAAAGCCCTTGATCCTGGCCGCGGTGGCGGCAGTAGATATCGACCGAGCCTTTTCTCGCAAGAGGTACGCATCACATATCGCAGCTTCTCGGTTACATCCAGCCCTCAGAAACGCAACTGAAGCCTGTGCATAGTGCCTATTGAGGAACATCCTGTGAAAAAGGTTATCAGTATATCACAACGCTGAATCCTGGTCCTGACGTTTTCCCAGTTTTTGACCACTCTTCGGTAGTAGACGCAACTGCCAAACGTGGTATCTCGTCAGTGGACGACCGAATTTCGATCTGGTCCATACTGCTCCAGTATACCTGCGCAAGGAGTGAGAAATCTTTCGGGATAGTAGAATGATCAGCCACCTTCATTGGCTCGGCAGACTCGGAGCTGTCCATGATCCAAAGTCTGTTCCGAGCCCGAGTAACTGCAACGTACAAGAATTTCAACTGCCAACCCAGATAGCGTGAGTGGGTATGGGAAGAAAAACTCAGGCAGCAGGCAAGGTACCTCTACACAAATGCTCGCGTGGCGTGTTTCATCAAAGGTTGGAACGTCTGAGAGATCATCCCCATTGGAAACACCACTAAACACCAAACGCCATTGGTTCGGAGTTGCCATGGAATCCTCGAAGAAGTTGTATAACAGGACCTTGGTTTTGTGGGTGATAGGACGAATGTGAAGAAAAGTAAGACTGACATCATTGAATTCGAGACCCTTGCTCTCGTACAGAGTCCTGTGGGCATAGGTCAGGTAGATAGCTGACGCAAAAACACAAGTCCTGACATGATGATACTGTTTCTGAGCCTTTGTTGTAACCTGTCCTTTGTGGCGTCATTGCGTACGAGGATACCTGAGCGGAAAGGGTTTGCACAGAACCAAATATCACAAATGAAATGCTGTACATTGGTCTGCCCCAAACTCGACAGATTCTCCTCGACCGTTCCCAAGGAATGGCTCTAAATCAGCCTTTTTGTGACATTCAGTCCCAGACAGCTCAGTCTTTATAGCAAACGCACATTTTCCTGACCGGCGAAGAAGATCGGCCGGACCCCGTCAATCATCGCTCTCTCAGGTCGCAAGGCATCGATCGAATATGGCCAATAGCACATTATCAGTTCGATAACGGAACGCGCACAATCCACAATGCCTCCGTGAGAACGGTAGTTCAAAGTAAGTTCAAAGGTTCTTGGTTCGACGGGGGTGAGGCCCAACTCATGTGAAAGCTCCTCCTAGATCGACCGTCAGCTCCAGTACAGCTCAGCACCGCTAAAAATTTTCACCTCGATGCGGTATTGATACGCTTTGAGATCAGTAAATTGGAACGAGCTGCCGATTGAGATTGTCTAGCAGAGAGGCGTCAGTGGGTCTCTGCGTGTGACTGTTGTCCTTACTTGTGCGGTGTCGCCAGCCCAGAACAGCCCACATTGATTGGCGCAGATCGTCCGAAGAACTGGAGCCGTCAGGTAGGTGGAGGTTCAAGGAGAAATGGAGGTTTGACGCGTACCAAGCGTGTCGATCAGGAGATTGTCCTGGACCTCGTCAACGTACCTAAGGTGGTATTAGTTCTACAAAGGAAAGACGAGTTCTGGAGGAATCGTACAAGAAGTGAACCTTCCGACCAGCTGGGCCGACTTCCCGGAGTGCTTTCAATATGTAGTGAGTTCTGGGAACGGATTCAGCAAAATGAGGGTCAATAGAGGGGGAAGAGATATCACCGGTCTGCTGCATCATAGTCTTGTCGGTTTCGTTTCAGCTTTGCGTATGCCATGAACAGGTCATAAATGTCATCCCGCTTATGGGAAAAGGTCCCTTGACTTCGAACGCTGAGCAGCTTGTAAGATTCCCGATCGAGGCATCTGTTTTCCGTCCCGACTGTATCCTCTGAACCCTTGATCACTCCCATGAATTCCCCAAACACCAGGGCAGGATCTAGGCCGCCAATTGTTATAACAGGTCATGCATGAGCCGTTGTTTCTCACCTAGGCCGCGAGTCAATGCCTGCGGGAGGTGATCCCAGTAAGATGTCAAAAATTCCCCATAGGAGACAAAGTTTCTACGAAACTGCTGCATGTAATCGGATGAGGACGTGGTCCCGGATCCTGCACGCAGCCTGGACTTTCGAGGTAAAGTTGGACTCATGGGAGACGTCGCCTCCTCTCCAAGGACGTGCATCTCGGGGACAATAAACCCATCGTTACAGTTGCCTCGCCCGATATCGTTTTGGAGCATCGTGCAGAGCTGCTCACAGAATGGTGAGATCGGATGTTTTGGAGATAATGATATCCATACCCGGTCATAGGTGACGAACAATGGAAAATGCTCATCCAACAGTCCACTAAATTTCTCTGGCAAGTCCGACCTCCATTGTTCGTTGTCATTCTGATCTACAAAGTCAATCTCTTGCTCAAAATCCTTTTCTATCGCGCGTAGCTCCTCGGGGGAATATGCAGCGGTGTCGAAGGATGACATCAGCTTTGCAAAATACTCTTCAACCTTCGTGGCCAGGACTCGAGACTGTGTGATGAAAACTTGACGGGGTTTCGGACCCATGTCAGGATATTGTTGCCAGGTGCGGTGTATTGCCAACATCTTGAATAGCATTGTGGTAGTCTTCCCTGTACCGCTTCTTCCGATCACATAACAAGAGGAAGGGTGCTCGATGATTTCCTGCTCTTGTGCACTGTTTGTCAAAAATAAGTGCAAATTGTCGCATGGCACAACTAGTGTACATACGAAACCGAGAAAACATGGGCAACCTCCTTGTTGGCCAGGATACCTGGGACGAGTAAGTGGCGGTTGTCGTATCAGAGGTGTTTTGAAGTGGCGCACTGTTTAGAAGCGCCTTCGTGAGGTTAGCATGCAATCAGGAGGGGATAGGAACTCATCACCTGAGATAACATGACGAATTTATCAAGACTAGTTTCGATGTGTGAGTTGTGAGAGAAATTATGACCATCGAGGGAGGGCGTACACAAGCATAGAATGAATCTATTACACATATACTTGTCAGTGGATTCGGAACACGCCAGCCATCTCACTCACATCCTTCAGATCTTCTTCATGGACTTTGACCAGTGGCGTGGCCTGTGGTATATCTCGGATCTGGTATGGCAATGGAGGAAATACGGCGGGCAATATGATATCCTCGCCGGTGCTGAGAGGTTTGTTTCGGAAAGTGCATCGCTTAATGTAGCCTGAACCCCGTTTTTGAAGTTGCCGGCTGAGGCTATCCCAAAACCGTCCGTGATGAAGCTGCGCGATGGTGAAGATACCAAACATCCGGATTACTGTCAAAGCGGAAAACAACGTTAGCCGGGGCGAAAGAAACGAAAGAGGGAGCACCTTGGCATTCGTGCCGAGAATCGGCTGCATGAGTGTTCCTAGGATCGGGTACACAATCTATCTGATACTAGGGGGAACAGTGAGTGAGATACTTTGGGCTGCGAGTAATCCTTCGCATACCACAATCCGAACATCCCCGGTCATCTTTGCCTCATATATTGGCAGTTCTGTTTTGGGACCCGTGAGCGAAGCCTGATTAGCACGGGAAAAGTCCCCCTTTGACAGTTTCCTGGGAGGAATTAGTGGCAGTCATTACAACGAAGGGTTAAGTCCCACCTGATCTTCTTCATTACGATCCGGAACATCGCACCATCGGCGCGCCTGAAATCTCGGAGATCTTTCTGGGCTCGGGTAGATAGCATGATTG
>Ga0307517_10013541_pt1 | contig 11061 bp, 13 predicted proteins | sample 23_EM_MG_FD_194515 | JGI IMG/M metagenome (GOLD analysis project Ga0307517, IMG submission 194515) | Populus trichocarpa ectomycorrhiza microbial communities from riparian zone in the Pacific Northwest, United States - 23_EM | ecosystem: Host-associated > Plants > Roots > Unclassified | place... | reverse complement strand
AGTAGCGCAATGCTTTTTGGTGAGCCTGCAAATCTAGGCCAGGTGTGGCTAGATGAGGCAGGAGAGCCATTGTAAGTTGATATGCCTCTAAAGCAGATGAGTGGGAAGAATGTGCATTGCTTGCCCAGATTGTTCCAGCAAGAACATTATCCAGGACAGATGAAGATTTAGAATTGATGGCAACACGAAAGGCATTTATTGCAGCTTCTAAATGTGAAGATTGAGAAGTGATGGTGTGAAGTTTGATGAATGCAATCCCAAGATGACGTGAAATTGAATGTAGTGGATGACATGTTGGAAGTAAGTGGAGAGCTTCCTGGTAAAAGGTAATGGCTCTCTGAAGATCATTGAACTCTTCCTGTTTCTCATATTGTTTTAAGAGTGCATTTGCAAGGTTATTGAGTGAGCCAGGCCGGTCAGGGTGAGGTGCAGGTCTTAACTCCAATGCCTTTTGATGACATAGGATGGATTCCTCAAGATCCTCAAAGTCACCCTTTTGCTCAAATCGTGTTAAGAGTGCATTTGCAAGGTTATTGAATAATGGAGACCAGTTGGGGTGAGGTATAAAAAACAGCTCCAATGCCTCTCGATGGCAACAGATAGATTTCTCCAGGTCCTCAAAGTCACCCTTTTGCTCAAATCATGTTGAAAGAGCATTTGCAAGATTATTGAGTGATGTAGGCTGGCCAGGGTGAGGTGCAGGTTTTAGCATCAATGCCTCTTGATAGTATTGGATGGATTCCTCCAGATCCTGAGTCAGACTCAAGTCTTTTCCTTGCTTAAATCGTGTTAAGAGTGCATTTGCCAGATTATTGAGTGAGCTAGACCGCTGGGAGTGATGTGCAGGTCTTAGCTCCAATGCCTCTCGATGGCATTGGATAGATTTATTCAGGTCCTCAAAGTCTCCTTTTTGCTTAAATCGTTTTAAGAGTGCATTTGCAAGGTTATTGAGTGAGCTAGATTGCTTGGGGTGAGGTGTAGGTCTTAGCTTCAATGCCTCTTGATGGCATTGGATAGATTCCCCAAGGTCCTGAAAGTCTCCCTTTTGCTCAAATCATGTTGAGAGTACCAAAGCAAGGTTATTGAGTGAGTCAGACCGGTTGGGGTGAGGTGCAAAGAACAGCTCCAATGCCTCTCGATGGCATTGGATAGATTCCTCCAGGTCCTCAAAGTCTCCTTTTTGCTCGAAATGTGTTGAAAGTGCATTTGCAAGATTATTGAGTGAGCTAGACCGGTCAGGGTGGGGTGCAGGTCTTAGCATCAATGCCTCTTGATAGCATTGGAGGGACTTCTCCAGGTCCTGAAAGTCTCCCTTTTGCTCAAATCGTTTTAAGAGTGCATTTGCAAGGTTATTGAGTGAGCCAGGCCGGTCAAGGTGAGGTGCAGGTCTTAACTCCAATGCCTCTTGATTGCATTGGATAGATTCCTCCAAGTCCTCAAAGTTTTTCTTTTGCCCAAATCGTTTTGTGAGTGCATTTGCAAGGTTATTGAGTGATATAGACCGATTGGGATGAGGTGCAGGTTCCAGGTCTAATGCCTCTTGATAACATTGGATGGATACCTCCAGGTCCTCAAAGTCTCCCCTTTGTTCAAATCGGGTTAAGAGTCCAGAAGCAAGATGATTGAGTGATCTAGACCGGTAGAGGTGAAGTGCAGGAAACAGCTCCAGTGCCTCTTGATGGCATCGGATGGATTCCTCAACATCTTCCATTTTTCCAAGATGCTCAAAGCGCCTCAAGAAAAATATTCCACGGTTGCTCAGCTCCTCTGCCTTTTGTCAATGAGCAAACATGATACTTTAGCCCCAATTTGAAGAACAATTACCTGCATAGAATGCTGTCCATTATCTGTCCTAAGTAAACAGATGTCTGTCCTTGCACTGATAATATCATCACTCTCATCACCCTCACATGTCCATCGCTTAAGATCCATTCCAATATATGGTAGTACTGCCTCCACCTTTTGCAAGCGTGGCCAATACTGAATATCCATCTGTTTCTTGAAGAGGATGATTGTAAAACATTGCTCCGTCAAGTGCTTTTCCACTGCCTATAGTCAATATTTAGTAAGATAAAAAGTGCTGAAGAGATATAATGCTTACTTCTGGAATTATGTCCGCATAAAAGTCCAGGTTAAAAGCATATTCACGCTCCTTGGATCCTCTGAGACATACATAACATTTATATCCAAGGAAGTGATGATGAAATCGACGACGTACTCTCTCCCATATGCACAAAAAGAAATGCTCTTCGCTGTGACAATGCATTTCAGAGTGGATTCCGCAATATCTGGAGCATTAACAGAGAGACAAATAACGTTCTGTACTGGTCTCAGGATTACTAGTTAACGATTGAATCGAAAAGACAAACCTTCATACTCTCGGTTAGAGAACTCCGCTGCGCCCATAAGACTTGTGGGGTTGCTGGTGCTTTGGTACTGGGTGGGGCTGCCAGTGTGCCTTGATCTGACTGTCATTTTCGTCGTTAAATAGTGTAACCTTCAAACCCAATTAGCAAGGGAAATACCGATTTCAAGAGCTCTCCACCGCGTGTAGTCCCTGCGGAAGAACTATCCACTGTATCCACATTGATAATGTCAGTTGAGCCGTCTTCGCCCTCACCATCGGACTCATCGCCTTCCCAGGTCCATCGACTAGAGTCAGTCTTGACGTATGGTAGTGCAGTCTTGGACAATTGCGGCCAATACCGAGGAGCGATATCCTTCTTGAAGATAACGATGGTAACGGATTGCAGTGTTATGCATTTTTCGAACGCCTATACCATGTAGTTCAATTCGGTCCCACAAGTAATAAGGGGTAGGAAACTCTTACTTTTTGGGGGTCCACTTCAGCGTAAAAATCCAGTTCGAGGGCGTATTCGCACTGTTCGTCTCCCCTAGGTTGAGGCCTAAATCAAACCATGATTCAAAAGCAATATTGGATCCTCAGACGCACTCCTTTGCATTGACTTTCAAAGAAATGGTTGTTTCTGTGACGGTGTATTTCAAAGTAGAGTGGATAATTCCTGGAAGGTCGACTGTCAAGTAAATGAAGTTCTAAAGCAGCATGTCATTCTCAGGTTTTTCGGTTAGTAGGTATACAAACAAGAACACGAACCTTCTCCTTAGCTGTTGCAGAGCTTCGCTGAGCCCACAAGACTTGTGGAGTCTTGACGCTGGTCATCGTTGACAACTGTGATATGGAAGTCGAGACTCGCAGGGGTTGAGATAAAGACGTGCTCAAAAAGATTACATGGATTGTTATAGATATAGATACGATGTGGCCAGTCAAGCGGAAACAACGGACATTTGCACAGGTGCGCGGATGTATTGTACAAAAGGGGACATCGGCAAAGGGATCTATGTTGGATCTAGACACGATGAAGTATAGAATGAGAGATCATTTGAGGGTGTCAAAGATTCCGCACACCAAACTGTCCAACAAAACCGCCACCAGAATGACTCATAGCACGTATCATAAGGCCTGGCCACGGCCGTGCATGTCACGCATTGACGCCTGCCTCTGCCTTCAGCATGACGCCACCAACGGAGTGCGGGTGTCAAATGCTGGCACTGCCCTTCTTGCTCAGCTCTCTAACAACAGCGCCCTGCTCGGCCAAGTCCTCGCCTTTACCACTACCCACCCTTGAACTCGAGATGGGATGGACACTGCCGAGAGAGAGAGAATAGCCTAGCGAGATAGAGATGGACCATGCTTGGCCGTACGGCGAGGTACCACCGCGTGAACACACTGCAAAAGCGGGCGCACCACCACGAGGTCCCGCCGTGGTGGTATCCGTGCGTACCCGCTCTTTCTTCCTGCGCGTCCCACCCTTCTTCGTCTTCTCCCTACGCGCACGCCTCGCATCCATTGTATTGCCACTCGTCGCCCTCATTGTACCCTTCCTACTTCAACCAGAGTATTCGCCACCTAGCCCTCCAAGTCCAAATTCCACGTCCCGCACCTCACGCCTTTCCACTTCCTCTGCCAGATGTCCAGACTACCCATTTCCTGAGATCTCCGCTGCATCCCCCCAGGCCGCTGCCTACCACCTTCTACGCTCACGACCACCTACGTTCACGCTCACGCTCGCCCTAGGATTCACGCTCGATCTTGCACTGACACTGCACAACTAGGCCTTGCTCGCTAGACTAACGCCGCACAGTGATTATGTAACAGGCTGTAGCGCATATTTGAACTTGGAGGCCAATGCCTCTAGCACAGCGGTACCTGCCAGTGTGTTTCTCGTAACGTCGGCATGCACTGGTACATGGAAGAAGTTATCGCCAACTGGAATGAATGACCGGGGTCCTGTAAGATGTGTGGTCCAAGTCCAGCGTTGGAGAGAAGTTGTGACAGAAATGGAATTAGGATCGGGGCTATCCTAACTGTGATCGAGTTGTGTCGAATTATAGGACTTGTTGTGTTGATACAAGAAGAAATGGAAAACGGGCCTTGTTGGAGTAGTAGCGAGTGAATGTGTCGAAATGGGTGCTGACAGCGGCACCGTTACACTCACGACGCGAGTAAGATAAACGATTTATATTACTGAGTTCCTGACCCAGAGATATAACAATGCAATAAAAATCAACCCGAGACTGGAATATAAATATGGAGGAATAAAATACAAATCCAATGACAGGGAAGAAATGAAATATGTCTAATATAAGCGTGTAGCCCAAAGTAACCGAAAGAAGGTATGAATCTATGCTGTAAAATGCCACCAGAAAAGAAAGGTCGCCGCCTCAGAGAGAAGTAACCGGGGCGTCAAAGCCGAGTATATAGGAAATGAAAATCCGAAAAGATAGCATGTCGAATGACGAGGCGCCGAACAATAAATAAGAATAAGTTAGGAGGTGGTGATTGCTGAGGTAGCAGTGTTCCGTAGGAGATCTTGTTCCGTATAGATGTTGACGAGTATATGAGCCTAAAGGCGGGTGTAGATTGAGCGAGGACAATGTAGAATGTTTTTAGATTGGGGGGTAGAATGTAGCGCCGATCGGTTTGAAGAAAGCAATTAGATGGGTGGAAGGCGAGGACAAATATTTTGATGAGGGATCGAGGGAAGCCGAGAATAGAGAATAGAAATGGGCGAGAAACAGATGGAGATGGAGATAACGGTGACGAGCCGGGAGATTCGGTCAAAAAGACAAAAGGTGAGGAGACGAAGGCGAAAGACCGAGAATTCAAGATGAAAATGACAGATGAGTCGATGATGAGACGAGATAAAATCCGAAATAAAGAAAGAATCAAGGAAAAACCGAGAGACCGAGAAGAAAAAATCGAGAGACGAGAAAGAACCCGAGACACCACATTGGGAGCGAGGCTTGAGAATTCGATATAGGGCAGCGACGAGAAATCCAAGTTATGGAAGCAGGCATTCGGGGGAGTGGTCCTGCGAATGAATTATGCGCCCGCTGAACGTCTTGGCTCATGAACCCAGTGGGAAACCCGGCGGAAGGTATCCTTCGGAGGGAGAGGATCGCCTACGGCCAAGTGTCGCATCGAAACAATTCTAGGCAGCTGCAAAGGTTGAAGACCAAGGACCCGCTTGCGTTGGGGAAGGAGAGAATGCGTTGATAAAAGCCGTTGTTAGCGTGAAGGAAAACCATCGCATGCGACAGCGTCGTCCACAGATAGAAAGGAACTTCAGATGGTGAAAGTACTTGCTTCAATGTATCACCAAAGATCCCAAGACGGCGGTTTAAATGCCTGCGGCTACGCTCCAAAACGTTCGTAGATGACGGTTCGAATTCGTCGGATTCACTGCCAACGGAGGTTGGCGAGGTGGAATCGGAAGCATGAGAGTCAGCTAGAAGCTCGCGCGAAGGACTTTCAGACATCTCTCTTGACAAGACCACCATAGATTCCGTGGCGACGATTGGAGTGCTTGCGAATAGCCTTCAAGGCGTTTGGGGATGGTGCTTCGAGATCATCAGACCCATCGTCCTCTGTCTGAAGTAGGCGAGGACGAGCCCGAAACAAGAGAGTCGACCCAAGAGACTGGAGAATCCTCGAATCGCGAGCCAACATCGTTATTGTCGATGTTATCGAAGTTTCGCGCAGGTAAATAATCAGGTGCCTTCCGGTGGTTTCCAGACGAAGTTGAAGAGATTTCATCGTCGCCCTCATCCCCAGTATCCGAGTCTTCCTCGAAGCGGAGCCGAGGGTCATAAGCAGGATTATCCTTGTCCCAATCCGATGCAAGTCGCGCGAGAATGGAAGCCATTGCAAACGCTGAGGAATCTTCGGGCGCCACAGGAAGGCTCCCAACAGAAATAGAATCTAAAGAATGAGTTCCGGAGAGAAGCTGCATACTACCAGTGCCGCCAGCCGAGAACGAGTTGAGAGCAAGATCGGAGAGGAAAATTTCAGAGCCGCTGACTAAAGGTTGGTTAGATTCTTCCAAATGAACTCGTCAATCACCGAAATGAAGATTTAGGAATGATGAATTCACCAGATACAATTTCTCCTTGGATGATAGGAGAGGATCGCACCGAAGTTGAAATAGCCAGACACTTTTCCATAAGTGTAAGAGAAGGGTCTGTAGAACCAAGCGTTCATCCCAAGCACCATAGCGGAGTGGGGTGGAGGCGCCCCATCTAGGAATTCCACAGATTGGTCCAGGATTGCGGAGAGCCGGTTTCCATCCGAGTCCACAGGTCTTGAACACGGACTCGAATTCGAGTTGAGGGGACATGAGAGCCGAGATATCTAACATAGGCTCGCGTTCGATAATATGGTGTTCGACGGCAGCGTCGAGAACGGGTACGTTGGAGACACCCTTGGCGACCACCCCCTTGGCCTTGGAGGTTGCGAGAGAGGTGGAAGTGGGAACATCAATACATCGGCGATGCCCGGACGAGGTGCCGACGACAGGTTGGTAGAGGACTATTGCGAGATTATCGTTGTCGGCATCCTTGGCGTCATTAATGACCTCGCCTTTGGGGAAATAGGCCGCCTGTTCCATCTCAGTGGCAGTAGAGATGGTAGCAGGGGCCGAAGGCGGGAGCTCAGTTGACGCGGCGGGAGATGTAACTGCTGAGGAACATACGACCGATGCGTTGTCCGTGGGGAGGGGTGAGGTCTCCAAAGGCCCATCGGGGAATGGTGCGTTAATTTGAGATGGTGAGGAAGCGTTGTTATCAAGGACGACGTTGAGGGCAGACGCGTCATGGTCTGGTGTGGGGCTGGACGGGGGGTAGGTTCCGTATTGGGGGGTGGCACGTCGCGCCTTTTGCGAGTAACGCCTAATGGCGGAGTTGAATTGAACCCACGGTATGGCTGAGGTAGGGTCATCAAAACGCGTACTAATCAAATAGCCAAGACACATACGGATGCCACCCTCAACAAGGTTGAACTCGTGATTAAAGGAGTTGCGAGTCACTGCGATGGGGAGGCTTCAAGACGGCGACGAGGGCACGAATAGTCCCGGCGATATGGTCATACAGCACGTATTAATTATAAAAGGCGAGGGCCCAAATAAGGACTTCTTTAAACCACGTAATGGTTAGAGACGATGGAAAACGTTCGAGGTCAAGGGAGAAGTGAAGAGAAGCGAGGAAGAGGGGGGATATTTATACGGTCAAGTCGCGTCGAGTCGGCCAAACAAACGCGTCGCGTTTACAGAATTCAACAAACCTTCCTTCGCCGATCGGGATGTCTGAGATCGATGCGGTATACGCGTTCAGTTCAACGCCTTTCCCAATGTGTCTATGAACTTGAGATAAGCCAGCCGTTGGAGACCAGTCACTTGATAAAAACATGCCAATTGGACAGGTTCTCGAGTGTGAAGCAGTCGAGAACATTGGACTATTCGATAGGCGCTAGGCCCCTGCGTGACGCACGGAGAGAAGCCTGTGGTAAATATACCCCGAAATTAAATCTAGCTGTTCTCTGGAAGAATAAGCAGCACGGCAGACGAAATTCCGAGTCCGTTGACAATTTGAATGTAAACTGCAAATTCCAGAGCGACTTTCAGCTGGGTTCCACCCCAGAAGGTAAGGAAAGGAAATACTTGAACACGAAAAGGGTCCGAATTTGCCCAATTATCTTGAGCATAAATCTCAACTATCCCAAGGTTTCCGGGTGAGTTTTCATCGTCGCAGAAAAGTGAGTACCTTAATTAAAGACTACAATCTGACATCTAATGATCGTGACCGGTTGCACTGCTCTCCAATGTGACGGATTTTCAAGCAAGACCGTCCACGCGTGGACGATCTTGGTACGAGACTACAGAAAAGGCGGGAAACAGATCGAGATGGAATCTCTTACCAAAATCAGGACTGAGCCAAACAAGCGGTCCGGTGAACCGAACCTAGGCAACCAAATTGCTTCCGTGCGTACCACGTTTGTTGCGAACTGCCGATCATCCTAGTAGTAATACCACACCGCTGCTTGCTATCCCACCTCTTCCCTTCGTCCTTGACATCTTCTCAGAAGCTACGGGCTCGGTGATCCCGCTTTTCTCCTCAGGATGGACATCTTTAGCACTATCGCGAGCGCCATCGATTTGGCCGAAAAGCTCAAGAAATATATCCAAGATATCAAAGATGAGTCTTCAGAGCGCAAAAACCTGTTGGACGAGGTGACAGCCCTCACCACACTGCTTCCTCTCCTCTCGGCACGGATTGAGAGTGCCAAGCACTCACCGGATCAGGAATATCAAGATGCGATCGTTGCTCTCAGCGTCAAAAATGGACCACTCGATCAATTCATCGAGTCGCTCACGACTCTCAACGGGAAACTGGAAAGGGCCGAGAAAGGGACGGTGAAAGGAGCTGTACAGAAGCTCTTGTGGCCATTTACCCTCAGTGAGATCAAGGATAAGCTGGGACGGATCGAGAGATTTAAGTCCTTGGTTGCTTTCATTTTGGCCTCTCAATCTTTCGGGTACGTTGAACGTTCGCTGTTAGAAGCTGATCTGTTCCATTAAGTATTCATCTTCCTTTAGGCCGATTTCGAATGAGATCCAAAAGGGCTGGGTAGGACTAGAGGGCAAGATCTCCGAGGTGAAGGATGGGATAGCTAGTCTCAAGAACGACCAGAAAGGTATATCTTGGCTGTCTTATCATTGACGGGCAGATGTTCACAACATTTTCAGGGCACATGTTGCAGACGGCTGGTCTCCAGAAAGATATGGCGGGTATGTTTTCTCTACTCGGGTAGTTCTTTGTAACTGAGTAGGGTTATCTCAGCCATTCTTTCGCAGATGAGTGGTATGTTTTCGTATCTGCAATTAGCTGTACGGGTCAATCATTTGCCTAGGTACCGACAGAGAAAAAATTGCCGATTGGTTTGCGCCTTTCTCGTCCGCCATTCCTACCTCGACTCCAACCAGCGGTACGGGTAAATGGTACCTCGAGTCCGATGAGTTTGTTGACTGGGAAAATGGCAAGTACCGAATTCTCTACTGCCCTGGCAATGGTACGCTTTCGTTGTTTGTTACAACATAACGAGCAGAGCTCATCCGACCCTTACAGCCGGTGCTGGAAAAACCACGCTGATGTATCGTCTCCCCTATTTTTTCTATTTTCATTGATGCTGACAACCAATTTAGGACCATCGTCATTCAATATCTTCAACACACGTACTTGGACAAACCTGCCAGGACAACAATCCACTTCTACTTCAACCACCAATCTACCACAGATATCACCGTCCCCCGACTCATGGCATACCTCCTCGCGGAGCTCGTGAAGCAACGCGCACTAAATACCACTATAGACAAGCTCAAGGCATTTAAGGATAAAAATTCTAAACCGTCAGACTCCGACATTCTAGCCATGCTGAAAGAAGAGATCAATTCATACGACAACGGCGTTTACTGTATCTTCGATGCACTCGACGAGGCACCAGAGCTTGACCGATTCAGTATCATCAATCATCTCATCGCGGATCTCCCCAGTAAAGCCAGGATGATCTTCACATTTCGCGATCTCCCCGAGATAGCCAATCTATTCAGGGAGCAACAAAATGCACGGCGTCTGCTCATCACTGGAAATGACGAGGACTTGAAGACCTACATCAATCGTGTCTTTGAAGAGAACCCAAGACTCAACAGGCTTGCTCAGCAAGGGCCACGGAGGGATGAGGTAGTTGAGACGGTCATCAAGAGGGCAGCCGGGATGTAAGTCTTAGCTATCAGTATATCTGGGCGCCAAACTAATCTATTTCCGCAGGTTCTTGATGGGTCGTCTGATGATGGATCAGCTACGTGCCCAGACTACTCCGAATGGCCTTGCTGCTGCCCTGGACAAACTCCCAAGTTCCCTTGACGAGATGTACACCCAAACACTGGACCGTTGCACGGATAAAGCAAAGGCTTTCCGGTTTCTTTCCTTGATCTTACTGGCAAAACGACCTCTAACCATTAGCGAGATTCAAGAGGCTTTTGCGTGGCGCTTGGGAGCTACCAATCCCCTGAATGACGGTGATCTTGAAGACGAGGAGTCGCTGCTTTCATTGTGTATGGGGCTTGTGACCATTGAACAAACTCGCACTCCTGATAGAAGATTTTGGGGACATAGAGACTGCAAGTCGATAGTCTTCATTCGTACGTATACTTCTCTCTGCTTCAAACTTTGGGGCTGACCTTTTTGATAGACTACACAACAAAAGAATACTTTTCCAAGCTTGTCTCAAACTCACTTCTAACGCATGCGGACATTACCCTGTTATGCCTGGACTGCATCTGTTACCGTCTTAAGGGTTTGACAACTTTTTACAGTGAAGTCGGTCCCTTCCTTGGTTACTCGGCGAATCATTGGACAGATCACGCCATTGACTGCCCGGAGGATGAGCCAGCAAAGCGAGCTGCAGTAGCAGTTTTAACTGACACTCCCTTGATGAACGCTGTCGGCATGGTCCTGCGCCGAACCAACCGGAGATTTTATCTCCATTTTGCAACCGAAACCGGTCTCTATCACCTCATCCCCGACCTTCACGATCGTTCCCCTCACCGACTGAACAAGCCGGACATACAGGGAATTACACCGCTACATCTAGCTTGCATTCTTCGCCACAAGCTCGTTGTGCGTGCTCTCCTGTCAATAAAAGAGATC
>Ga0307517_10013540_pt1 | contig 11062 bp, 10 predicted proteins | sample 23_EM_MG_FD_194515 | JGI IMG/M metagenome (GOLD analysis project Ga0307517, IMG submission 194515) | Populus trichocarpa ectomycorrhiza microbial communities from riparian zone in the Pacific Northwest, United States - 23_EM | ecosystem: Host-associated > Plants > Roots > Unclassified | place... | reverse complement strand
GATTCTTACATATTTATTTTAATTGTGCTCGTCGTTCTTTCATAAATAGAAATTGATGGATACATTATGAGGTGGGGGTGGTGGTTGCAACTAATTATGTTTCGAGGTCAAATTAACGAACATCAAATATAAGTGCCAATGGGCACCTAGTTGTGGATCCCAAATGGTAAGTTTATTTAAAAATAAAATACGACTTTACCATCAACATCAAATATAAGTGCAAGTGGGGACCTAGTTTATATAAAATACATAAGCATCGGGGCAGAGCTAGGATTATTTGTTGGGGGGGTCAAAATTAATATAACAAAATATAAATGGATCAAAAACAATCCAATAATTAGAAATAACCGAGGACCCAACACTTTTAAAATCAAATATTATGGGTTTTTATTTTAGTTAATTAAACTACATTAGGTTTAAATTTTTGTTTTAAAAAGAAATAGAGAGAAAATAATTTTTTGAATGGAGAAAATGGGACAGGAGAAAGAGTGATATGTTATTTCTCATCTATTATATGTGAGGGAAATTTTGTCTTTTAATTATTTTTGACGTTTTTGTTTTATGCATGATGTAAAATATAATTTCTCAAAGTAGAAAAGTAAAATCACAAACAAATTTTAAGATTTTTTTTTTCTGTAACTATCCCTAAATCTATATTTTGAAGTATATATAAGTTTAGATTGCAACTAAATTGCTGGCCGAAGTTACGTCATAGGTCAGACTAAATTTTTTCTAAGATAAAAACCAAATGATTAGGTGATGTTAGTGTTTATTTTTTACTAGAAAAATACGAGAAGCAATTTCTCAGTATAGTGGAAAAGTAAAATCACAAACAAATCTTAAGATGTTTTTTTTTTCCCTGTAACTATCCCTAAATCTATATTTTGAATTATATGTTAGTTTAGATTACAACTAGATTGCTGGCTCACGTTACGCTATAAGTTAGATCAAATTTTTTCTAAGATAAAAACCAAATGTTAGGTGATGCTAGTGTGTTTTTTTAAAAAAAAACTAGAAAAATACGAGATACAAGTTATTTACTTGGTTGGATTAATTTAATAATATAATAAAAAAATAAACAACAATAAATAAATGAACCAAAATCTTTTGACAGTGACTAACTTCAAAAAATAAAGGATTAATAATATCATGGGAAAATATCATCCTAATAATCTTAAAAGGTCTCAATTATCTTATTTGATAAAAAAAGAAAAAATTAAATGAGAATGAAATAACCCATAGATAGAAAAATAAAGAAAGAATAAAACCTCAATTCCTAAAAAATAAAATGTTGAAGGATGAAATTGAAAATGAATATTAATTTCAAAAAAGAAAAAAAAAACTAACCCAAGTCCACCCCGAGTCCTCTAGCTAAATTTGTGACCTCGTTAGACCAGGATAACCCTATAAAAAATAAATTGAATAAAACTACAAAGCACAATTCTCAGACCAACACAATGTCAAAAAATGAAACTTAAAAAAATTTAAAAAGAAAAAAAAGACTTGAGTCAATCTAATAAACTTACAATCCAAGACATGAGATTAAGATAGCCTATAAAAAAAAAGTAAAAAAGATTATGAAGCCTAATCCCCAACAATCCCAATATTTAATGATGAAGATGGAAAAATCAATTGTAAGAAAGGGCAAAAAAAAAAAGATCGAAATCAATTTGAGCTAATCTTCCAAACCTATAACCCAACTCTTGAGGTTGAGATTGTTTTATAGAAGACAAGCTCGAAAAAATCATGATGTAAAATTTTTAATAAACAAAATATTGAGGGATGAAATTAAGAAATAAATTCCATTAAAAAAAATCCAAAACAAAATAAATAAAAGTTAAAACAATAAAAACAAATTTACATAAAAATAAGAAATCAATTATTACTGATTAGGATCCCAATTGTTAAGTTTAAACTGTTTAGGGACCCAAGTGAAAAAACAGATGCCCAAGGACACAACGACGCCGTTTTGGAAGCATTGTTCATTGCCTCCTTCGTTTCGCGCGGAGGAAGCCGGTTTAACAGGGAAATTCAGCAGATCATGGCCAGGGGAAGATTCAGCTGATCACAGCCACTATGCCCACGATGCCATTCCTGAAGCCACGATCTCTCGCCTCCACGATGCCCGCCATTTCTGGAGGTCGGGACACAAGACCTTCTCTGGCTTTATAAAATCCAGAGAAAAGAACTGAGGGGAGGAACACGAAAGAAGAAAACAGAGAGAAGCAAACGAAACAGAAACAGGGGAAGAAAAACCAGAGAAAAAGCCAACGTACCCCAGCTTCGCCTTCGTCTTCAGAGCACAAATTCACAGACGAAAAAAAAGAAAAGAAGAAGGCAGAACCGAGGGGGAAAGAAAAGAAACACAGGCGAACAAACATAGACGAAAAAAAAACAGAGGACCGAAACCAGTAGAGAGAAAGAGAGAGAGAGAGAGAGGACAGACAGAGCCAGAGAAAAAAACCAGGAAATAAGGAAAGCAAAATAGAAAAACAGAGCAGAGGAGGCAGCATCGTTCGTCCAGCACAGCGCGCCATCGTCTTCGGCTACGCCTCGCTGCACTAGGTAAGTCGTTCCTCGTCTCTCCCCGCCTTGCATTTCATTTGTTTTGGCACTGCGCCAAGGTTATTTTAATTACCTTCGCACTGTGCATCGCATGCGTGAATAATTCACGCATGCTGTCTGCAATAGTGCCCAGCCGGGTCACTAGCTTGGGTAAGTGACTGGCCGGGCTAGCTGGGTGTAGCCCAGCCCCTATAAATATGAATTTATTTTTTTATTTATTGACGTTAGAGTCAGGAATAAAAATACTGATTTAAATTTATTTTATTGTATTTTATTTAGCTACATAAAAATAAAAAAAATTGTGCATGCGTAAAAATAAATTTACTTTATTTGTTTATTCACTGACGCCAAAGTCAGGAATAAAAAAATACTGATTTAAATTTATTTTGTTTTTATAGCTACGTAATATTTACCAACGTCAGAGTTGGAAGTATCCGTAATTAAATATTCACCGGCGCTAGAGTCAGGAATATTACACGCAAACCATCATAGCATAAACCAACAAAATGTTAGCAATTTATGACAAAACTAGCAATGCAGCCTGCCTCAGGTAGGACATTTAAGGGGTGATAATATCTTTTCTTTTGCGTAACCAGTCACGTACCATAGAATCTCTGCTGACCAGTCAGGGTTCCTAGTGACCATAATACTATGTGGCGACTTCTTAAATAAGACCATTTTCCATTAAAGAACAAGATGTCAAAAATCCGTTCTTTCCATGAAATATTATTCTTAAGGCCGCCGCAATGTCGGGTGAGACATCAATCATATCTTTATATCCGACTGTTGGATTAGGCGGACATTTTATGAGGAGTCTCTTGACATATTATTATATTTCAAGTTAAACTTTTAGGGTAATTGGAGTTTAGAAAGGTATTGTGAGACTGTCAATGATATATTTTGTTGAAAAAAATATATTATCTTGAATTTTTTTTATTCAAACTATATTTTTCCTAATCATCCGAGTTATCTTTGGACTTATTAAGTCAATTGGGTCATATCAGTTCAATTCTTATATTTTTACTTGTGTTTGAAATTTGAATTGTATAATTTTAAGTTAGTTTATCTTTATATTTGAATTGAAATTATTTTTATTGTATTAATATTTTGAATAGCTTTAAAATGGTAGATCAAAATACTTAGAAACCAAAACATGTCGTTCAAAACAGAACACCAACCAGAAGAATAAAATAATAGTGGTTAGTCAAATGGAGACGGAGTTGCAAATCTTATTTTACAAGATGGTTACAAATGGAGCCGAAATGGCTACAAATCGTATTTGTCATTGTACGAGCGGTTGCCATTTGTTTTGCAGCAACCATTTATCAAGCAACTTGTGGTAACTTTATATTGAATTTCATTGCCGTTCAGTTATCAAATTACATTTAAAAAAAAAAAAAAACATAACTAATTTTAAATAAAACCAAAAAACAATTACAAATAATAATCTTAAAATTAACATGTTTTCTACCAACAAATTATTTATCTAATTAATTAATTAATTTCACAACAACATAGATTACCATTTTAACCACAAATAAATTACACAGCTAACATAAATTTAATTTACGAATAGCACATTTAATTAAAAATTTATATCAATTAAAAATAAATAACCTAAATTACTCATCATAACAAATAAAATACATATATTTCATAAAACACTTAAATTGTGTATTCTTAATTCAGAGCATTGATCATAGGTCCCAATATTTAGTTCTTTCATGAAACACATTAATTGTTATGAGAAATTAAAAAAAAAAAACTTCGAATATTATCAGAATGATACAATGTGGCATTTGAAAAATGAACTCTCATATCCTAACGAAGCCACCCACAACCAGAAAATCAAAGAACACCAACGGAATTATCGATGAAATATTTTTGTCAGAATTTTTTAACGACGGAACTAATTCCGTCTCAAAATTTGTCGGTATTTACCAATCGATATATTCGTTGGTATATACTGACCGTCTCGCCGACGGCCAAGACACCTTTTTTTGAAAGTTGCAACGGCATGATGACGTGGATTTTTTCAGAAGATTTTACCGACGGAAATACCGAGGGATTCAAACCCGGATAGCCATGCAGCGATGTGGCACTTCCACCGGCGGAATCACCGACGGGTATACCGACAGAACGTGTCCGTCGGTGATTCCATCGGTAAAAGCCAGTATATACTGACTCTGCCGACACTCTCTTTCTCTGTTTCTCCTTCTTCTTCCCCTTTTTCTTCCCCATCCCACCTCTCCCCCCCCAAACTGCAGCCAACCACCCATCCCAACTCTCCCTTCTTCTGAATAGAATGCAAGAGAACATGTGGGCAGATTGTGTTACCAGTTTTTTTTTATCATGTAGACCCATCTGATGTAGATGAACAGAGAGGGAGTTTTGGAAATGCATTTGCTGAACTTGAAAGAAATTTTGTTTGTGGCTAAAAACCAAAAAAACCAGTGTGGTTGCTAAGGATTGATCTAATGTTGCTAAGAAGGAACAAGTTGAGGTAAGTGATTGTTTTGGCCTCTACTTGATGTTTAATTTAAGACTTTAGGATAAAAAATTACTTCTTGTGTTTGGTTGCATGACTTTTGCCAACGACTTTTTTCTTAGAAATGATCATAATCCTAAGGATATATAGTGAGTCCTAAGGCTATATTAAGTTTTATCATTGCAGCTGTTGTGCTTTTATGTTTAAAAGTACAAAAAATAAATTATAAAATTAAATGATACACAATTTATTGGAATATTTACCCATTATTTTAATACCTATTAGAAAAAAATATCATTTCTGATCTGAGAAGTTTGGAAAATTCCGGCACCTATCTTGCTCCATTTCTGATCTGAGAAGTTTGGAAAATATCATCATCATGTTTGCTTATTATACCAAAAAATTGTCTTATCATGTAATTTAATAAATTATTCCATAAATGATTATTATAGCTATAGATAGTTAAGTATAATATTGATAAAGAAAAAATTTGTTGTCTCATAGAAAAAAAATTGTTTACTTCAAGAATAATCATTCTTTAATGAATGCAAGCTAATTGACAATTGAAAAAATAAAAATAAAAATCATAAGCCATGACAGGATACCATTGTCATTGACATGTACAGAAGCCAATAACCCAGAGTCTTCTCCCGTTAACATATTTCTTGATCAAACCATCTCTCATTTAGATAACGATGAGCTCAGATTGTCTGTAAGAATTTACTTGAAGGAGAAGGAGAAGGCAATAGACAAGAAAAATCGTCTCTTATCATCAACAATATTCAGCTTCTTCTTCGTCTTGTTTGCTGATGGAAAACACAAGTCAACTGTTCTTATGATCTGTTGGTAAGTCTTTCTGGTTCATGCGTCTTCTATATTTAAGATTATATATACGATTTTGATAAGTTTATTTCATGCACGTATTGATTCCATCTGTAATTCTTTTTGCTCAGCTAGTGACTGTTCTTGCAATGAAAGTAATAGCAAGCTAGCATTGGTAGCAAGTGAGGAGTGATCAAATTAAGATAGATCATATCAAATTAAGCTAGTATATATCCATCGTTAAGAGTTTGAGGAATTTTCTGATAAATATAGGTTCAATTTCTCTTAGACTTCAATTTCTCTTAATGAATGTTCAGCTGTTGAAGTGGGTGCTCTCTGTATGTCTTTAGGAGAAAAAGGAGAGAACTTCTTGATTTCGATTCTTAGTGATTGAGGAAGACACGATCTTCTAACTGTCTGATATGGCATCTTCATCTGCTGTTGCTCATAAATGGAAGTATGATGTGTTCCTTAGTTTTAGAGGCAAGGATACGCGCAATAATTTTACCAGCCATCTCTATGATGCTTTGTGTCTTAAGAAAATCAAGACCTTCATTGATGATGGGCTTGAAAGAGGAGAAGAAATTACCCCTGCCCTTCTGAAAACGATTGAAGAATCAAGAATTTCTGTAGTAATTTTCTCCAAGAACTATGCATCTTCTCCGTGGTGTGTGGATGAACTGGTGAAAATACTCGAATGCAAAGAGACTTATGGGCAGATTGTTTTACCGGTCTTCTATCATGTAGACCCATCTGATGTTGATGAACAGACTGGGAGTTTTGGAAATGCGTTTGCTGAGCTTGAAATTTTTTTTAAGGGGAAGATGGACAAGGAGACAAGGTGGAGGGCTGACTTGAGAAATGCAGCCAGTATATCTGGATGGGATTCACAGGTTACTAGGTAACTATAGATTCTCATCTTCAACCTTTTTTTTCCTGGAATTATAGCAATTAAAGATGTAAATTCACCAGTTTCTTATAGATTTTTTATTCGACGTAAAGATACAATTTGAGTTAAAGATGCTTCTTTCATTTTTTGCAGTCCGGAGTCCAAACTAGTAAGAGAAGTTGTGCAAACTATCTGGAAAAGGTTAAATCGTGCATCCCCAAGCAAATTAAGAGGTCTGGTTGGACTAGATTCACGCATTGAGCAAATAAACAAATTACTATCTATTGTGCCATCAGATGTCCGCACTATAGGAATTTGGGGCATGGGTGGTATAGGCAAGACAACTATTGCGGAAGCTTTCTTCTATAGCATCTCAAGTCAATATGAATGCTGCCACTTTCTTCCGAACATAAGGCAGAAATCAGAAAAGGGTCGATTAAGTGATCTACGAGATGAACTTCTTTCTAAACTACTGGAGGAAGAAAATCTTCACTTTGGCACACCACATATAGGACCTACTTTCATCAGGGATAGACTCTGCCAAAAGAAAGTTCTCCTTGTTTTGGATGATGTGAATGATGTACGACAATTCCAGCATTTAATTGAAGTGCCTCTGATTGGTGCAGGAAGTGTTGTTGTTGTAACATCAAGAGACAAGCAAGTACTTAAGAATGTAGCTGATGAAATATACGAGGTTGAGGAATTAAACTCCCAAGAAGCTCTTCAACTCTTTAGCTTGAATGCTTTTAAGGGAAACCACCCCCCAAAAGCTTATATGGAGTTGTCAATGAAGGCAATAAATTATGCCAAAGGGAACCCGTTAGCTCTACAAGTTTTGGGTTCCTTCTTGTTTGGCCCAGAAAGATTTTTCTGGGAATCTCAATTAAATGAGATTGAAAGCTTTCCTGAGATGAATATTTATGACTTGCTTAGGATAGGCTTTGATGCACTACGTGATAATAACACGAAGAATATATTTCTCGACATTGCATGTTTCTTTAGAGGGCATCAAGTTGATTTTGTAAAGCGGATACTAGATGGCTGCGGTTTCGAAACAGATACTGGATTTAGTGTTCTCATTGACAAGTGTCTCATTAAAATTTCAGATGACAAGGTTGAAATGCATGATCTTTTGCAAGAAATGGCCCATGAAGTTGTTCGAAAAGAATCTCTTGACAAGCTAGGAAGATAGAGCAGATTGTGGAGTTTTTTGACCAATAATCTGGTGAGATTCATATACACGAAAGTTTTCCTTTTCATATGGAATGCAATATGGTTTTACTAGTAAGTTTAAAATCTTACTTCAAACTTTCTTTCTCATATGTTTATCCATGCAGAGGAGAATGGTACATGGGTATGTGCATGAAGTGGAACACGTACGTGGGGGTGAATGAGGAATGGGTCTTTGTTGGTCACTAATGGTTGCTGGAAACTAGTGTAGTGGGAGGAATATTTCCTTATTGTTAGTTTCGTATTGTTAGTGATTTCCTATCTTTAAGCAGGTTGTTTACCTTTCCCAGTTTAGTGAGCTATAAAATATAGCCAATAGGTTGTTCTGAATTATGCAGAAAATAATAAATAACATCCTACTCTTGCCTCTTCTTCTCTTCTTCCCTAATTCTTTTATGGTTGATAGTAAATTACTCATCAATTGGTATCAGAACCTGGTTAAACCATGGACACCAGAGGAAAATCTAACGTTGAGTTCCGCAGCGAGGTCAATAAAGCTTTGGCTAGACATGAATTCAACTTCGATCAGGTGCATGGCACTCTACAAACTATACTGACTGAGTTACAAGCCTTGCGCGTCTCCAGGAGTCCAAGAATGAATCTTCCAGAGTTGAACCCATTTGCTCCTGCTGAATCATCAGGCCATAACTCAGAACCCGTCAATCCTCACTTAAACTGAATTGTCCAAAGTTCAGCGGGGAAGATCCAATGGGGTGGATTTACAAATCTGAGCAGTACTTTGAATACAACAATGTTTCACCTGTCCAACGAGTGTTGCTTGCCTCCTTCCATCTAGAAGGAATAGCCTTACAATGGCATCGATGGATGACTAAATTCCAGGGACCATTAACATGGGAGGAATTAACGAAAGCCATTCTCCGATGTTTTGGTCCAACTGATTTTGAAGACCCCTCCAAAGCTCTTTCAAGACTCCGACAAACTACCACCATTGCAGCCTATCAAGAAGAGTTTGAAAAACTCTCCCATCAAGTCGATGGCCTTCCAGAAACCTTTCTCATTGGTTGTTTTATTGCAGGTCTAAGAGATGACATCCGCCTAGATGTCAAGATTAAGCATCTAACCACACTATCTGAAACCATCGATGTCGTAAGGTTGATTGAAGAACAAAACCAACTTCAAAAGAAGGTGACACACCCTTACCGGACCCAACCAACTGCAGCCACAACAAAAACAAGCGTGAGTACTACTGTAGGGGTACTTAGACCTCCACCAAATTTGCGGCAAAACATGAACCCAACATCAAATGTCAGGCGGATTTCCAACCAAGAAGCATGAGAAAGGCGAGAAAAAGGCTTATGTTACTATTGTGATGAGAAGTTTATTCTGGGTCATCGCTACCAACGACCCCAATTATTCATGATTAGTGATACAAATGATCAAGATTCTGAGGAACAATCTGAGGTGCTACAAGCGGCAGAGGACCAAGAAGCTATTCCTGAAATTTCCTTCCATGCAATTGGAGGAACAACTCATCCTCAAACCCTTCGAGTGATGGGAAGATTGAGGAGCAAAGAGGTCATGGTATTGATAGACGGTGGAAGCACACACAACTTTATCGATCAATCCATAGTCAAAACATATGAGCTACCTGTGGTTCCTAATAGAAAATTCCAGGTGACCGTAGCTAACGGGGAGAAAATAGATTGCACAGGGTTGTGCCCATCACTCACCATCATGATACAAGGACAGATTGTTACAGCAGACTATTTTATTCTTCCGGTAGCAGCGTGCCCAGTAGTGTTGGGAGTGTGGTGGCTTGCGACACTAGGTTCGGTGAAGACAAATTATAAAAGGCTTACTGTTAGAGCTTTAGACGCGGGGACGCGCCAACGAAAGCACACAGCCTAGAATTCGGCAGCGACGGACAGCGGCAGCCTTGCGTAGGCAGAAACGAATTCGACAGGCAGCGTGCGATGGTCTATGCGAGTCTTTGAGCTTGCGACTTGGCATGGACGTGGGGGCTTAGATAATGGACCTTCTAAGTCAGCAGCTGATGCAGTAGAATAGGCAGTTGGGACTGCCTCATGGGGCAGAACGTGGGGTGAAGTGGCAGCATCATGGGAGAAGAACGTGGGAGCATAACTGGGGTGCTCTCCAAGCTACTGAGATCGTGGGATCATGCCCCATCACTTGCTGGAAAATAGGCCACTAAGATCATGGAGATCATGGGGGAGAAAGTGTCCCACTATGTCATGAAAAATAGGAGATCATGGGTGAGCCTTGCACCTCACATGTTTATCTATAAATAGGCTGCAAAGCCTTTGCTATGTAGCATCCGATGTATGTACATAGCACACACACTCTTATTGTGTAATCCTTTGTTGACGAGATAAATAAAGGTTGAGAATTTTTCTTGTATTCTCGGTGTGCTTGCTTGTGTTTGTTCTTTGTTTACGACGAGGCAATTGTGAGAACTTCTTTGGGTGAGCGAAACACATAGTCGTAGGGAAACACGAACGAAAGGTGAGGCAAGGCTTAGTCTAGTTGGGACTAGACTGCCGTATTGGGTTGAATTTTAGTGCGAAAAATTTAACCCCATGACAATTGGTATCAGAGTGCGGTTGATTCTAAAAGTGTGCAGCAAAAGTCATGGAAGCTATTCGAGAACGGTTGATGCGTCTTAAGACTTTGATAAGGTCGGATGAAGAAGGTGAAGAACGTTCTGTCATTGATCGCTTGAGGGAAGCTATGGAAAGCGCTGAAAGGGCTGAGAGGTTGTACATTTCTCTTGCGGCAGAATCGAGTGAACGATTGGCAGCTGCCGAAGAGATGATTGCCATTCTGAAAAGGGCAGTGACAAACGCTCCTGTTGGGGTAAGTTCTTCTAAACCTAAAGTGCCTGAACCGAAGTGTTTTGGTGGGGCAAAAGTTCCAAAGAACTTGAGAATTTCTTGTGGGACCTGGAGCAATACTTTAGCGTTGCGAAGATCGGCGTGGCTGAACATGTGGATCTTACCGTGATGTATCTCATGGGTGATGCGAAGCTTTGGTGGAGGACGAGAACCAAAGATAACTTAAGTGCTGGACGTCCAAAGATTGAGATGTGG
>Ga0307517_10013539_pt1 | contig 11062 bp, 2 predicted proteins | sample 23_EM_MG_FD_194515 | JGI IMG/M metagenome (GOLD analysis project Ga0307517, IMG submission 194515) | Populus trichocarpa ectomycorrhiza microbial communities from riparian zone in the Pacific Northwest, United States - 23_EM | ecosystem: Host-associated > Plants > Roots > Unclassified | place... | reverse complement strand
CTTTATCCGAGTACATATTGCTGCCTGAAGCAAATCCTTCATGAATAAAGCCAGCTAACATCACCAAACAGAAAATATAAAAACTCAGGGGACCAAGCGTGTCGATGTGTGTTGTAGCCATCTGATTAAAAAAAAAAAAAAAAAGGACCCAGAACAAGTAACTGCTGATCCGATTTATCCCCAGTCACATGCCCGTGCCTAACTCTTCGAACTGGCCTGAGTTGAAATCAAGTTCCCCGGCCGGGGGGGGCATCTAACATGTTCTCCAAGTGAAGGGCTCGTGGCTTCCCCTCGTCCTTTTTTTGTTTTGTTATGTAAGTTTGATGGGAAAATAGCGTGCAACTGTATGTATCTCGAAGGCCAAAAATAGTAAAATACAGCAGGAACTGCAATTATAATAAACAAGCATGCCATGGGTCCAAGCCAGATGCACAAAGCAGGGCCTTTTTCCTGCCTGGTCCCTCCTCAGGACTTCAGTAGCAAAAGCCACTCCTGTCCAGGTAATGTGGGAGCAGTGGGTCGCGGTTCAGGTGTACAGTATCCCCCTTGAAGAATATTGTGAAATCGGAAGCCGAGGGAACTGTCTTGTACGGTAATTACATGTACTCGGAGGAGGGATTTCACTCACTTACAAACCTGCCACTGCCATTTTCACCAGAAACGTTGTTGCTATTCAAATGGCTTCATCAGTGGATGACATTCTTTAAGATTTACGATGAGACGACAAACAGTGAAACATGTCGCCTCTAATTCAATTCCATCCAGATGCATCTAAACCTCCCAGCAAACTTGTAACCTCAGCCCTAGTCTCGAGCGAGCTAGCTAGCTAGCTAGCTGGACACTAGTGCCAGCGATTTAATGTCACCTAGCATAAGGCTTGAAAACCAAAGATAATGGCCTCGGTAGATACTGAGATTAATTTGGAATTCCTTTTCTTTTTTTCATAGTAAAAAACATCATCAAGTCATCCATCGAGATCAATTATTCCTTCTCAATTCTAGAAACCAAACAATACACGACACGTGGTAAAAATAAGATTTTCACGAACTTTAAAATCACTTCAATTATAGACAGCATTCTAATTTGATAAGACTTAAATGTAAATAATTGAATTTTAATAGCTTGAAGAATTATTTTAAACAATAAGCTAAATAGAAATCAAGCTAAATAAATATTTCAATCTAACTAGAAAATAAATTAAAAAAAATGATGAAACAACAACTTTCATCTAATGATCATGAAAAGAATCTCATAAAATCTTGATCATTAAAATAATTAATTTAAGAATTATATGTGTTTTTATAAATAAATTCATTTTATTTTACCACAGTTGTCCTTAAATTCAGGAAGTATCTGTGAATATAGTATTTTTTTGTTTTTTTTAAATGTATTTTAATTATAAATATAATAAATTGATGTTTTTTAATTAACTTCAATACTTCATATGTAAAATATTAAAAAATTATATTTTAATATATTTAAAAATAAAAAAATATTTTAAAAAAATATCATGTATCACAACATTAAGTATTTTTAGATTATGCTTGACATTTCAATCCAGCTGTGTTTTTAAAATTTATTTTTTATTTTAAAATTATTTCAACTTTTTAGTGTTAAAAATAATTTTTTAAAAATTTTAAAATATTAATTTAATACATTTTAAATAAAATATATTTTAAAAATCAAAACAAATCCAGGCAGACGGAGAAACTTGGCAGAAGTTTCATCTCAATGAAAGAAAAGGTTTACTACAATTACGGAATTACCACAACGGAGAGAGAAGACGGGGAAAAGAAAAGGTTAGTTACATGGTGGAGCCCAGTGTCTTGTCTCCTTTAGCTATCACACCTTATCTGAGGGTTCCTACCTGCTGCCCGGTGCCACAGCTATCACCCCATTCTCTGGTATCTTCTAAATCTTTTCGGTTCTCGCTCCCTGAGTTACTATCCTTTCAACCACTTCCTGTCGACACGTCAAGGCTACCGGCACCGGATTTTAATTTCCAAACCGATAGCTAATTCCGGTGAATTTAGCCTGATTGCATTCATTATTTGAGCATGTGTATGTAAATCAAGAATGGATAAAAGTGATTATGTGCCCTGTGGTGCACTAAGTTATAATGATGCACTCCCCGGATTAAAGAATACATAAGGTATTGGACCCATAACTGGCAATTAAATGGTTTGATGATCAGGTAGGACATGTGATGCCAGAATTTTTTGCTCGGAAATATATAAAAATAATATTTTTTTATTTTTTAAAATTATTTTTAAAATCTATATATCAAAACGATCTTAAACTATATATAAAATGTAATTTTAAACATAAAAAACTCAAAATTTAGCAAAATAATGATTACACCGTCCGGCAAAACACTTAATCCAACTATTGTTATGGTGCTGAAATGATAATGACTAAAGGTTGTAGTTAAAACCGGGTTTTGTAATTTTTTGAGTTTTTTTTACTTGAAATTAATGTTTTTATTATTTTAATGTGCAGGTGTTAAAATTAATTTTTAAAAATAAAAAAAAATATTATTTTTATGCATTTTTAAGCAAAAAAAATATTTTAAAAAGCAACCGTTACTACATTCTAAAAATACTACCTAAGTACGTGTTTAGTGTTGTAGTTCATAGTATTTTAAAAAAATATTTTTTATTTAAAAATATATAAAAATATTATTTAAAATTTATTTTATACTAGCAGGCTAAAATTATAAAAAATATTAATTTAATATTTTTTTCAAATCAACCACAATTTTAATACATACTTATTAAACGCAATGTCTAATTGTAATCCTAAACAGTCACTAGAAATCAACTGTTGATGGTCGTCAATTGTGGCGGGAAAATCCGGAGGGAAAATAAAGGCAAGATATATTTTTTTAGGTATTTTAATTTTCAATATGGAGGCAAAGCAAATAAATTTGGTATTTCGTGGTGGATAGGACAACACCGACGGAAGGTAGCGCCTTCCCCGCTCGTGGGCCCCGCATATGAATTTCGGGTTTCCGTTACGTTTCCCTTCTGCCGTTTCCCTTTTCCTTTTTCCATCCCGTTTGCTTTTGTTGTTTATTCTTAAAAGAAAAAAACTTTTGTTGTCTCTGCGATAAAATTACCAAACACCATTTTTCCTTTGAGATCTTTTCATTTCCTTAAAAAAAAAAAAAACACAACTCTCCCTTGTTTTATCTCATTCATAGACGACCATGGAAAGAAACATAGACAATGGTAAAATCTAAGAAAAAATAGCCTTGTTATTTTATAGTTTAGTTATTTTCATATTTATTTTTTGTGTTTTTAAAAATTATAATTTTCATTGTAAATTTTATTGTACTTGTAATGATTTTCATTATAAATTATTATGTAACTTAGTCTATTTTATACTCAACAAGAATATAAACAATAATTTTTAAGAATATAAAAAATAACTATAAAAACAACTAAACTAAAAAAAAAAATTATGAGAATTTCACCTAAGTGTATTACTATTTTTAAACTAATTAAAGTCAATTTACTTATATTAAGAATTAATCATTATTAGCCATATACCAATGAAATATTAGTCTGACGGTTAAAACACTACTATATCTTTATAAGGATGAGAATACAAGTTTGATCCTCATAAAATGTATTTATTGAGAAGAGCAGTCACGAACTTCGAATGAAACTGGTATTTTTTAAAAGAATATGAGGATATTCAGATAATTTTTTTTTTAAAAAAACTTAAGATATATACGTAGATGAAACTAATTGAATATAAACATGCTCCTTCTCTCTGAAAAATCAAAGAAATTATTTCTTTCCTTGACACCTCATCGAATCATTAAAGGTTTGTTTTGCATAACTTTAATCATTTGAATCCATACCAAAGACGAATAACAAAGTTTATATTAATTGCCACTCTACCTTATATTTTTTTAAAATTCAATTCTTAGATAAAGGAAGTGTTTGAGCTTGTGTTTTTTAAAGTATTTTAATATGTTAATATAAAGATTTATATATTTTTAAATAAAAAATATCTATACAAAGCGTAATGAGCTAAAATATTAAATACATACTAAAAAAATAAATTAAAAAAATTATATTCTACCCAAATAACTACTGAATAATTTTCTCCCGAGAATTATTTTTCTCTATCACATCATGATTCTTCAATTGAAAATAACAAGAACACAGGAAGGTACATATCCCAACTCCTGCCTTACAAGAACCCCAATTTCTATATCTTCTTGTTCTATTCCTGTGTTTAGTTATTCAAGATAAAAAAAAAAAAAACCAACTCCAAATTCAAAAGCACCACAGCACCAGGAGCAAGGTCAATTCCGTCATTTCAAGTCGCACCCCCACTAGCCTCGCCTCTTGCAACAAGTCAAACAGTCAAACTCACTTGAATAAACAATCCAATCCAAAACCGCTATTAAGGAAGTGCTTTTATGCATGATTAACGACACTATCTTCTCTTTCTTACGTGTCGCCCTCCTACTGGTCCATTCTCTCTCGTCGGGATTCATGGTTACACAACCAATAAACATAGCCAGGAGTCACTCTCATCTTTTCTCTCTCCCACACAAACACAAAACTCTCTCTCTCTAAAAACTGTGTTTTTTCTCCTACAAAAATCTCTAAATTTCACTACTACATCTCTCCCCTCGTCCCGCAAAACATTCACTGCCTTGCTCTGCAATGCACGATCTTCATTTCGAGTTTTGAAACTCGAATTTTGACTCACTGAGTTGTTTATAGATACAGTTATTCATTATTAATAATGTTCGAGACAATGGAGAGTTCAGTCAATGGAGGAGGAGTTGGAGGAGGGTTTTCTCACTTACAGAGCTGTGGTGACAGCAGTGAAGAAGAGCTTTCTGTGCTGCCACGTCATACTAAAGTGGTAGTTACTGGGAATAACCGTACCAAGTCGGTGCTTGTGGGTCTTCAAGGTGTTGTCAAGAAGGCTGTTGGGCTTGGCGGGTGGCATTGGCTGGTAAATTTTTCGACTTTTTTTTTGGGTTTTAAGAATCCAGGAAAAATGGGTTTTTTATGTACTGTCATCTGTGGTTTGGTTTGCTTTTGATTGGTAGTATCTTTTGCAATGCAGGTCAATCTAATGGTTTTGGGTCTGGATTTTGTGTTAATGTGATACTATTTTATTGACCACTTGCTTTAATTTTTCATTTTCTTATCACAGAAGATAAAATTGTGGAGAATGAATGCTTAAATGTCAAACTTTGCAAGAATTAAGGCGTTTTATGGTAATTGGAAGCTATAACTAAGGGGTTCAGGAAATGGGTTTTCATTGCATGTGGATTTTTACTCATGGATCTGGTGTTTTGATGGGCCTTTTGTAATGTGGGATTTCAAATGTATGATTTTTGAGGTTTTTAGGTTTATTTTGATTGTTTTGGTGTTCTTCGTCTGCTTTGGATTGCTTCTTAGCTTTGCATGATGGGGCTATGCCGGGGGATCTTGTTTTGATTCATTTTTAAATGATATTCTTTTGGTTATGCAAATTTGTTTTTTCAGACATTATCTGAATTCACTTGGACTAAATAATTTATTAGATTCCGTAGTTCTCTTGCATGCTTGTTTTTTCAGGCTTCTTTTAACATCTTCTGAAACTTGTTTTGCTTCCTGGGTTACTGATGGAATTCCCTAATTTTGCCTTCGAATACCCCTTCTATTTGTTTATCTAGCGTCTGTATTTGATATATACCTCTCAATTTTTTACTGCTGAAATTTGAAACATCTTTCGATACGGGCTAAAGACAATAAAGCTGGTTTTTTTAAGAATGTTCCACTCCACTTTAGGTAATATCCTTTAAACGTTTGATCACTCTCTTTAACTGGTTTTTTTATTATTGGGAAAAAAAAGATTTGGTATTTGTTCCCATTTTCTGCTGTGGTTTGTTGTTTCTTTTTGCTTAGTGAAGCATTTTACCTATTAGGTGAATTGCTTGTCATGATATTTTTAGTATAATGATCAGGAAAGTCTAAAATATGTATCTTTGCCTAAACTCCAAAATGGAACTTATTTTATTTACTTCACTGCTTCATTTCAACCGTTTCTTGACTTTTGCTCTCTTGCTGATGTCTACCAACTTGTCTATGAATCAGTTTATCATCTGTATGATGTCATTCCAGGCATTTGCAATGTTCTGATATCTTTGATTCTCTGATCACTAAAAATACAGGTCCTGACAAATGGCATAGAAGTCAAGCTACAGAGGAATGCCCTTAGTGTGATTGAGGCTCCCACGGGCAATGAGGATGATGATGATCTGGAATTTGATAATGTGCAATGGAATGGATTGGATATGGGTGAGCTTGGTTAGTAAATCTCTCTTCATAAATAATGTCTTCTGATTCCCAAATTTTAGCGAGACTTGTTTTAGCAGAGCTCTGTTAAAAGTTGTGGAAACAATCCTGGTATTCAACAGAAAATAAGCTATCAATCTCATGATTACCTTGCACTGCTGTGCTGGTTTATGCTAATTGCACCCATGTTTCTGCATAAACTTTCTTAATTGATACCTGTGTCCTTTCCTATCGTCTTGGTAAAAAACGTATGGCATTGGTTAGGGGAATCCTTAGTCTTTTCGGTGTAGTTAAATGTTTGCTTGGACTCTTACCGTAGGTTCGTAATAGTATATGCTATTATTAGCGAAAGGGGTAAAGTTTGGCACATAGGATCCATTCTGTCTCCCACCTTTTACTTTTCACTATTGCTAAAAGCTCCCTTGTATCATTTCCTTTTCTTTTGGTTGGGTCCACCTCCCTTTTAATTTTTTGTTTTTTGTCATCCCTAATTTTCCAGCATCCTATGACACTCAAAAGTCCCATAGATCAAGGAATCGGACTCATAAATCAACAGGATCATCTCACAAGACTATGAGCAGGTCTCTCTCTTGTGACTCGCAGTCTAAGGGCTCTGTCTCAACACCTCGTGGGACCACGGTAAATAAAACTTTACTTAGTACTTCTATTCATTTTTTTTTCCTTTCATGATCTAATTTTAACAAGAAATAACTACAGAAATGTATTAATATCTTTTTCTTATCGACTCTTCCCACTACAGAAGGTTGACCTCAGCAAGTTGGAGATGGCTGCTCTGTGGAGATATTGGCGACATTTTAATCTTGTGAGTGTTTTTTTAGAGGGAAACTTAAACAATTAACTCAATACATTCTGTCGCATGCCCAACTTAATTAACATCATGAATTTTTCTAGGTGGATGCCATCCCCAACCCTTCTAAGGAGCAACTGATTGATGTTGTTCAGAGGCATTTTATGTCGCAGGTACTTGAAAAATTGGACAATTCATGCCATGGTTTTCTCGCAGTTATTTCCTCGTGATTTACTTTCATATATATATATATATATATATATTCATCGATTTAAATGTATTGTATGGGACTGAGAATTAGATGCTTTTTGAAAAAAAATGGTAGGCAAGTATATTTGATGGACACTTTGCTCATATTTGCGAACTAGTTGCTGGCTGAACTGGAGATTTGAAAAACTCTTGCTTCTCTGAAACACTAGTGTTCTTGGGTTCAATTATCAGGATTTATTTTCCCTTTCTGTTTTGAAACACAAGGGTCTGTAATGGAAGGTTACTAATAGTTTTCGGATTTTCAGACAATCATAATCTGAACATTATGTCTTTTGCTGGTGCAGCAAATGGACGAGTTGCAGGTCATTGTGGGATTTGTCCAGGCTGCAAAAAGACTGAAGACCGTCTGCAAATGACCCTGAGACAGAGATATCTGAGTTTCTTTGTCCATGCTAACAGATACTTGGTACTTGAATACCCCTCCCCCATGTGTAACATATGTATCCCTGGCTTGCTTATCATCGTATCTATCACTAGGTTAGTATTTTACCCTGTCAGAGCTATAGAGGTTCCTTCTTTTTGTTAGTGTAGCTATGTAGATATATGTAAAAACTGGTGAGGTAACTGGACCTCTAAGAAGCAAGTCCCCGTGGCTGTCTTCTAAGCTTGGTTTAATTAATGTACTGCTGACTTTGAGGGAAATGGGTTTCTGAAAGTGTATATATTCTTGGATCTTTGTAGGCCAATTTGATTTCCTCGTGCCACGGGTCCCGTGCTTCATAAATGATAATCTGGTTAATTTTGAAGATGAAATGGGAGCTACCGCTTTAGATTTGGAAACTTTTAATTGGCCATGGAAAGCGGGGTCCATGGTGAATATTTTTTAAAGTGAAGAAAACCTTTAACAAATCTCCACTAGCTAGGTCAACAAAGAAGTGATTAGCTAATAATTAAAGGGATAATTGCACTACAAGCATGTCTATTCTTCAAGTTTTTCTCGACGGAATACGTGGATTTTTATTTTTTTCAAGACCACCAATCAAGTTCTGTTAAACTTCCGTCAATTTCCTTTTGTTATCCAGATTACCATGTAACAATTTTGGAGCTAACTTTCCTTCCCAAATGATTTTGTTAAATTGTACTGTTTCTAAGAAGCATTTTAACAAACAGCTTATTCATACTTCAAAAGAAGCATTTTGCATTAAATTGGCAGGGCTTAAGACCACTCTTATCCATGACATGTTTTAAATTCATCTTCATACATGATTCTCACTTCATTTATATACACAATAGCTTCACTGAAGCATTTCTACAAGCATGCCATGTACATTGTTAGTGTTGTCTAAAACCCCATAACACATGCTACGCAGATTACCCCTAACACAATACTATGCCGATTACTTGTTGCTAGGTTTATCCAATCGTCATAGCATAGAACTTACTACACCTCCCTCCACAATAATCTGTTACCATGATCGAAATCCGCGTCAACAGTATTGAAAAATAGAAGATAAAGAAAGGCGATTCATAAACCCGTAACCAAATATTTCTACTATTTCTCCTGCTCCTTTACAGCTCAGCTTTAATCTGATTGATTTTTCTCAATAAGCGAGGGATGATGACTCTGCTTCTTTCACACATTGGGGGATCAATCCAAATGGAAATATTACAGCCTCCATTTTTCTTCAAATGGGCGCACAGCTTGAAATTGTTCATTCGTTCAATTGAAAGATTGGAAAATGAAGGATGGAAGGAATGGGAGCTTTACTCGAAAACGCTCCAAATCATCTGGGAGGGAAAGTCCCCTCCAACAAAGAAAAGGGTAAAATCATAATTCAGTATTTTAGGCAGTGAAAATACTTTATTGGCAATACTGTATGAAATTGATGTATTCAAATGGAAAAAAAAATATAAAAGTTTTAATGTCGTAACTATCCCAAATGTAGTGGGAAGGTACTGCCATGCGCCCTCCATCCCCTTGCCGAGGACCAGAGGCAGTGAACGTCATTTTCAATTTGATTAAAATACATGGCTGTGGCTGTGCTAGCACTGTTTGATTGGAGAAGGGTCCTTTTCTAGGCCTCGGAAGAAGTTCAGAACATGATCTTACGTATCGAAACGGGACCCATCTTGTTATTAGGACTATTTTATTGTCGGTATAGAGGACTGATCAAGGGATGAGATTTCCTGAACCCCTTGCTTTCGATGACTCCTGTGTGTATTTAATACACTGCTTTCCAGAGCTCAGCTTCGTACCTATTTGCTTTGGGCCATGATCATTGATAGTTTTGGTCACATTAACAGTGAGTTCGATGGAAAACTGTTGCCATATTTGTATTTTCCGAAACTAACATGATAAGAGTTCCAAGGATATAGCTTGGGATAAAAGAATAATTGCGAAATGGCATATAAGCGCTAATGAAAACTGCGGTTCAGCTAATGAAAACCGCTGATGAAAATAGCGGTTGCATCTTTCGTTTCCATGTCTATCATATTCGTAGATGTTCTTGCTTCCTTCTTATCCCTTGCAGCTTTCTAACTCAAGTTCCTAATTTTCTTGGACCCCGCGTTGATTGAAACATACATCATTTTTTTTTCTTTCCTTGATAAAAGGTAACATGGACGAGAGATGGTCAAGTAGCACTAAACATGCATGTTGGACGAGCTCGAAAGCCAATGGTTCTACCTGATTTTCAAAGCTTGGCTTCAAAAATTCTCCCCCGGCACACTAAGAAGCAAGACAATACCAGCAAATTCTTTCTTCTTCTTCTTCTTCTTCTTCTTCGTAGTCCCTATGATCAAACATTATTCAACAAATTAAACCCCACAATACATTTCTCTTTCCCCTTTTGACAATTACATTTATTTCCACAGCATGGCAAGCCTTAGTTTGATTATTGGAGCAACGGGTACAACAAATTGTTTTGACTGGTTTTTGCTATTATATTTTCAATCAGAGAAAATTATCTAGATGGATCTTTGACAATACATGCTCCAGGTAATAATATTTCAGTGTTACGTCGACAAATCAAGCTAAAAAAACCAAGAACTCTTGAGAAAACGAGAAAATAACATATAGATACGAGAAAGAAAGAGGTTAAGAAATAAAAAGAGATGAGAGAAGAGGCAATCGCTAAGAGACTGAAAGCTTTACTGAACTTGAAGATTTGGTTATCGGTGAGGTGATCGATCTTTTTTTTTAAATTAATGTAGATATTCAGGTTAATTTATTTATGTATATCTTAATTAATTTTATAAATTTTAAAATTAATAATTATATAAACTGATACCTGAGACAACTCAAAGCTGATCGACAGTCATTGTTTGGAGAGGAGGGAAATATCAAACAGAAAGAGAGAGTAGAAAATGTGGTTATAATAAAAGGAGTCAATCTATGCGGGGTCCAAGAAGGTTATGAATTCTTACCGGAAAGGTGCAAGGATTAAGGATTAGGAAGAAAGCAAGAAAACTAAACACAACCGTAGTTTTTATCAGCAGTTCATTAATTTCAAGCATGATTTCTATTAGTGATTATATAAAATTATATTATTTTTCAAATGCTTTTATATAGCTTATCCTCGGAGCTTTAGTTTCGCAAAAAAAAAAAACCCTGCGGGGAAGGAAATGAATTAATGGTGTAATTAAATGCCTGACGTTCATGTCAGGCAAACTCATATCGAATAGAAGTTGATAACGACATGGCATAGATGCTAATTGCTGAAGGAAGTTT
>Ga0307517_10013537_pt1 | contig 11063 bp, 4 predicted proteins | sample 23_EM_MG_FD_194515 | JGI IMG/M metagenome (GOLD analysis project Ga0307517, IMG submission 194515) | Populus trichocarpa ectomycorrhiza microbial communities from riparian zone in the Pacific Northwest, United States - 23_EM | ecosystem: Host-associated > Plants > Roots > Unclassified | place... | reverse complement strand
GTAAAATATTGGTTCAAAATGGGTTTTTTGGTTTTATATTTTTCCGGCCACACTAGTGGCTGAATTTTAGAAATTCCAAATAACATGTCGTCTATTTTTTTTAAAATTAGAGCGGACAATATGTCATCTGTCCAATTAAACTAAAAAAGAATAAAGGCTCCCGTGCAACCCTTTTCTTGGTAGGCTAGGCGCCTAGCCTTGCTTACATGGCCCATCAACACCTGATATCTACGTGAATTGTTTTTGTTTTTTTAATTTTTTTTATATAGTGATTATTTTTTAATTATATAAGATGTGTTTAATTTTTTACGAAGTTAATATGATTCATCTATAATTCTTTTATATATTTTATATAGATTAAACATTTATTTGTTTATAGTGTCTATAGTATATACAACCTTGCACAATATTTTTTTCCTTTTATTTTATTTAATAAGTTTTATGTGTGTGTCGATTTCTATTATAAATTAATTTTAATAAATAAATTTATTGAACACAACCAAGTAAATGACCTATATTATGATATTAAATATCTTGATCTACATTTGTTTCTTAATTTTTCTAATTATATTTTTATTTATCGTTAATGGTTTTTTTTCATTTATTTACAATAGTTTGTAATTTATTTAATTAGATGGGTGCATAAGTTTTTCTATTTACATTTATGATTCTTATGTAAAAAATAATGTTGAAAAATTCTACATGTTCAATTTTTTTATTATGTATTTTTGTTTTTAATTTGATCTTTATTCTTATTATTTTTTATTTTCAATTTTATCTTTCAATCCAAGTTGATAGTGTATTGTTTTTTTTTTTTCCATTATTTTCCATTTTTATGTTTTTCATTAATGCCTTTTTTTGTAGGTATTTTTAAAATAATTTTTAAATTTATGCTTTAATTAATGCATATTCTCTGTTATATTTGTTTTTTTGTTTCTTAGCCCCTTTTAAATACCAATTATTATTTTTAATTATATTGGGTGTGTTTAGTTTTTTAAGTGGTTAGCATGATTTATTTGTATTTTTTTTATATTTTATATAAATTAAATATATATTTTTTTTATTATACAGTCTTGCATAATATTTTTTTATTTTATCTTATTCAATAAATTCTATATATGTATCGATTTCTATTATAAATTAATTTATTAAATATAACCAGGTAGATAACCTATTTTTTTTTTTTGTATATATATTTTCTTATTTGATATAGTTGCCTTTTTTTTTCTCAATATAATTCATATAAAATCTACTTATTTAGTTGAATTTTAGGAGTTCCAAATAACATGTCGTCTATTTTTTTAAAAAAAATTAGAGCGGACAATATGTCATCTGTCCAATTAAACTAAAAAAGAATAAAGGCCCCCGTGCACCCCTTTTCTTGGTAGGCTAGGCGCATAGCCTTGCTTACATGACCCATCAACACTTGATATCTATACGAATTGTTTTTGTCTTTTTAGTCTTTTTTATATAGTGATTATTTTTTAATTATATAAGATGTGTTTAATTTTTTACGAAGTTAGTATGATTCATTTATAATTCTTTTATATAGATTAAACATTTATTTGTTTATAGTGTTTATAGTATGTACAACCTTGCATAATATTTGTTTTTCTTTTATTTTATTTAATAAGTTTTATGTGTGTGTCGATTTCTATTATAAATTAATTTTAATAAATAAACTCATTGAACACAACCAAGTAAATGACCTATATTATGATATTACATATCTTGATCTACATTTGTTTCTTAATTTTTCTAATTATATTTTTATTTATTGTTAATGATTTTTTTCATTTATTTACAATAGTTTGTAATTTATTTAATTAGATGGGTGCATAAGTTTTTCTATTTACATTTATTATACTCATGTAAAAAATAATGTTGAAAAATTCTACATGTTCAATTTTTTATTATGTATTGTTGTTTTTAATTTGATCTTTATTCTTATTATTTTTTATTTTTAAATTTATCTTTCAATCCAAGTTGATAGTGTATTGTTTTTCCCCCCATTATTTCCCATTTTTATTTTTTTCATTAATGCCTTTTTTGTAGGTATTTTTAAAATAATTTTTAAATTTATGCTTTAATTAATGCATATTCTCTATTATATATTTTTTTTTTAGCTCTTTTTAAATATCAATTATTTTTTTAATTATATTGGTTGTGTTTAGTTTTTTAAGTGGTTAGCATGTTTCATTTGTATTTTTTTATATTTTATATAAATTAAATATTTATTTTTTTATTATACAGTCTTGCATAATATTTTTTTATTTTATCTTATTCAATAAATTCTATATATGTATCGATTTCTATTATAAATTAATTTATTAAATATAACCAGGTAGATGACTTATTTTTTTTGTACATATATTTTCTTATTTGATATGGTTGCCTCTTTTTTTTTTTCAATATAATTCATATAAAATCTACTTATTTAGTTGATGAGATTATAACACAAGTTATTAGATTTTTTTTATTAAAAAAATATTTTTGTGACGCCTAAGTATTTAAAATAATATGACCCGCATAATAGCGTGTACATTGTTTCCTTTTTCCAAACTCTGAAGTCTACTGTACACTAAAGAAAGAATATATTCAGTGTCTACTGTGCACTAAAGAGAGATATTCAGTTAATTTATTTTTTTTTGTTGAAAATGGATATTCGTAAGTGGATCGTAGAACCACGCTCCCGCACAACGAATATATTCAGTTTTTTGGCGGCATCACTTCATGCCCACCACTTCTTTCCCAAATTCTCTCGACTTTACTCCTCATCACTTTCTCAGCTCTCAAACACTTGGTAACTGCTCTCTGTGCTCTCTTTGTTTTGAAAGAAAAAGAAAAGGAAAAAAACCAAAACCATAGCCAGCTAGCTAGGGAAGAGAAGAGATCCTGATACTGACACCGATACTGACCTACTGTAGCAGTAACTTTCTCTGCATTGCATAGAAATAGAATGGGAGGTTGTAGCAAAGATGATGTTAGTTACCTGGATCGCCGATTCTCAAAGAAGGTTCGCGATAATGTCTATGGCAACATTTATCTGGATCCGGTATTATCATTAGACATCTTTCCTTCTCTTCTCCGAATTTCTTTGATTCGACTTTCCTAGATTGATTGATTGTTCAATTCAATTTTGATTTCTTTTCGTCACCGAATCGCGCTACTTTTCTTTTCTTTTGGAAACGGCGTTTCGTTCGTTTCGTTCCTTTTAGTGAGGAATTATAATTACAATTTGAATTATTGATGTTTGCTTGCTTGCATGTTTCTCTGAATTGAATTGAATTTAATTTTATTTCAGCTCTCTTTGAAGTTCGTCGATACCGAGCAGTTCCAGAGGCAAGCGCAAGTCTGATTTATTTATTTATTCATGTCAAAATATAATTAAATTGAATCGAATCAAAACCATTCACCATCCGAGCTCACAAGTTTTACTATATGTGTGTATGCAGACTTCGAGATCTAAAGCAACTCGGTGAGTGTTATTTATATTCCTCTGTGCCTACTTGACCTGATTTTATTAGCATATCTTTTCCTGTGACTCTGATGTTTCTACTTTTTACACCGCGGCTAAGAATTTAAGCCTGTATATGAAAATTTTTATTTTCTCATGCAATTAATTAATTCAATAGTTTTGAAGGGGGAAAAAAAAAACTAGCTGCCTGCCTGCAAAGTAGCTTTTAAGTTTCATGCTGAATATCCTTGTTGGAATCAGATATGTTTTATTTATCTAGAAATACTAGTTTGTGTGAGACTATTTGACTACTCTTCTATCACATATAGTCTTCAACGATGTTAAATTCAATTTATCAGGAAAAAACGATAGAATTTTTGTTCTGAACAATTTCAAGTTCATCCCTGAGTGAAGAACATGGAGTAACTTGATTGTTTGCTTTGGTCACTATTATTCTTTTTAATGGAATCTTGGTTGTTTTTAGCACTCTGATTTCCATAACGGTCAAATGTGATGTCAGAATCCATAGTTCAAAGAAATTGGCTGATCAATTACATCATTGGAAGAATTAGTCACTAAACTGGACCTAGTAAGCTATAACTTGTTCACCAGCAAGAGTGTTGCAACAAGCCATTTCAGTGTTCTGTATAGAAACAACCATCTCTAACTTCCATTTCTGAGAGATTTCATTCTTTTTACTAAACAAGTTTTACTCTTATGCAGGTCTAACATACATGGTTTACCCAGGGGCTGTGCATTCTCGATTTGAGCACTCACTTGGTGTATTTTCACTGGCTGGTGAAGCAGTTCACAGAATCAAAGCTCAGCAAGTAAGAATGTCACTCTGAACATCATTCTCATCAAGATCTCCAATTATGGGCAATTGTCCTTCACACACATCCCATATTTGTAGGGTTCAGAGCTTGGTATCGATAACTTGGATATACAAACAGTGAAACTTGCTGGTAATGAATTGTGCATCATTAAAATGGCTTTACTTATGGTTGCTTTTCGTGTTTGTGTATTTAATCTCTTCCTGATTTATATAGGACTACTGCATGATGTTGGCCATGGGCCATTCAGCCACATGTTTGAGCGTGAGTTTCTCCGTCAGATTCCTCATGGCATTAAATGGTAATTCTGGCAATGCTTTCGGATTTCCCTCAGAAATTAGGACCATTCTTCACTTCTTTGACCTTTCTGTTTTCATTGGTAAAGTCATTCCATTAAAATGTGATTAGAAGGATGCTAGAATAACAATTTCCATATGCTGATTATACTCATGAATTTCTTGTGCTTAAATTTTTACATTTGCTTGTTTTTGCGGAGCTTGATATCTTCTTGATACCATATCACAACTTATTTGTATTCATTGATCATAGATGCAGATGGTTGATGTGTTCGTTGACCAATATCATGATGTTAAAACCATAATTTTTTTTTCTAACTGTTTTAAGTGTTGTATTCTAATAATTTTGTTTGTTACCTATTCTGGTTGTGAATGCTGAGAATAATGGACTGAAAAAGATTAACCATGTGATTCCAGAGGCTAAGAATATAGCTGATTTCAGTATTTCTATGCAGATTCCATTCAGTTTTTTCCTGTAGGAATGATGTAAATGTTTCCTTTGTTCCTTCCTTTCTATATGCTGTACTAACACAACACAACCTAGTTAATTAGTAAATGTTGATTTCAGAAAATGCATCTTTCTACCATCTGAAGAATTTATTTTGCACAGTGAAATCATGTTTTATTTAACAATATGGGTGGATGATATGCCATTGTTCTCCCAGTTAGGCATTTGCAATACCTTCATTTGATTATTGCCGAACATTATGAGTTACATTGATGAAAACAGTATTTTTCGGTTTGTGATAAATCTTATGGAAAATGCTATACCTTTCCTATAGTCATTACTGGTAATTGCTTCTAATGAGAGGATTTGATCCAATATTTGAGTTATTGTTTTAAATATTTTCCAGGTGTCATGAGGACATGTCTGTGAGAATGATAGACCACATTGTCGATTTCCACCATATTGATATTGATGCTGAATGCCTAAAGAAAGCAAAGGTTATATCTTGACAGAATTACTTTTCCTTTCTTCTGCTGGATTTTCTTTTTTCCTTTCTTGGTTCAAGTTTTTCATTGAACACGTGATTGTGTCAATTTTAATCTCACCATCAACAACATCTCTTTTTGTTGTTTCACTGAGGTTCTTTTATCTACTTAAAGAAAAACAGATACATGTACTCTGATTTTAAAAAAAAAACCAATTGCTAATACATGGATCCCTTATGCATCTGTGTCCTCTTTTACAGGAAATGGTCATTGCAAGCACAGAACATGTTTCTCATAAAGTAAGCCATCTGACAGTCCAAGACTCTATCTGTGGTTAGCAACCCTCATTTCAATTCCTTACGTATCTAATTTAATCATTGGCTAATTTTCTACGTTCTCTTACATGTAGAGTGTGAATGAAAAGCATTTCCTATATGATATTGTTGCAAATGGTCGGAATGGTATAGATGTTGACAAGTTAGTTGATCTCTCTCTATATACTTATCCTTACGAGTCTCCAATCTCCTTATTTGGGGTTACTTTCACTGCACATGGTTTTGACAACAAAAAATTATCTGCTAGGTTTGATTACATTGTGCGTGACTCCCGGGCTTGTGGACTGGGCTGCAGTTTTCAGATTGAACGGTATGCATGCTTTTATTTTTAGGCATGATCAAACAAGTTGTTTAGGTAGCCTTCTTTTCAAGTCAACTCACATGACATTTCCATCCATGCTTTAGCCTTTACTTGGTTAGTTAGTTATTATACTTGTGTATTCTTACCGTCTAAACTAGTGCTATTCCTTAGTCAATAAGCATTCTTTTTAACTTACAGGTTAATGGATAGCATGCGAGTTATGGGTGATGAGATATGTTATCGTGACAAGGATTGTTAGTATATGTTGTAATTCTGTTTCCAGTTTTGCTGGTAATCATTGTATTCTTTAATTAATTCTTGATGTTCTTGTCAGATCTTACAATCTATAAGTTATTTTCCTCTCGTGCTGATCTGCATCGAACGGTCTATACACATGCAAAAGTAAAGGTGCCTATATATTTGGAATTATTTTCTGGAAACAAATGCTTTGTTTAGTTGAATCTTTATCCAAATGGGGAAATGCAATGTATTTGACTTTTCTTTTTCAGGCTATAGAAATGATGTTTGTTGAATCCTTGATAAAAGCGGATGATTACCTTCAAATTTCATCAAAAATTCAGGACCCAGCTGAATTCTGGAAGGTTTGTGGGCTTAAAACATTAATTGAACTTGCTGTTGATGCTTTGATTTTAATGTTCACGGGACTAATGCTATCCATCTAAATTTTGCAGATAGATGATTCAATATTGAAAACCATTGAAATTTCTCATGATCAGGAGCTGAAGGAAGCTAGAGATTTAATCCTGCGCATTAGGAGAAGAGACCTATACCAGGTATCCTAATTTATTATCGGGACAGGTTTGATGGCCTAATTTTTTGTGATCTAGGAGCATGATCTATTCTTGTTTTGAGTTATTTTGACTCAAAGGAAACCTATGTTCCTATTTGTTAACACACTATTACAATTTGTTATATTTTTCAGTTCTGCAATGAGTTTTCTGTTCCGAAGGACAAGCTAGAGCACTTCAAAGACATCACTCCACAGGACATTGTTTGTTCCCAGGTTTTTAATAGATTACACACAAAAAAAAATATATGTTCTATGTTAGTCTTTTCTTTCTACAGCGCACTAAATTTTTTTAATTGAAAGTGATTTTTCATTCAGGGAAATGGTGACATTACACTAAAAGAAGAAGATGTTGTTGTCTGCAATGTGAAGATCGATTTGACACGGGGTAGAAGTAACCCTCTCGAAAAGTAAGCAGGAAAAGAGTCAAATTATGATTATGTTGGAATCGTTCCTTGTTTTGTTGTTCTTTAATGGGTCGGCTTCTGCAACTTTAAATGACTCTGGTCTTTTGTTTATGCATGTGTTTCAACATTCAGCATAAATTTTTTCCAGGTACAAAGTTCACTTCCAATGTGCTTAATTTAAAGTATTTTTCCTAGCATTTTTCTTTCTTACAAGACTAAAGATTAGTATGAATCTCAATATTATACATGGTCTGCATTGTCAAATATGTAGCAGAGGACAGTAGAACTCTAGTAAATATATGCTGTAGTTTACTTTCTTTTGTTTTCATAAATTACAGGCTTGAATCTAATCAAGGATTCGTATCTCAAAATCTTTTGACGTTGCTTATTGTAACATCCTTGTTGAATTATACTATTGAATTTATGTTATGTTACAACAGACACACAAGGGGCTGATGAAAAAATTGTTGTAAAAAATATGGAATTTGGCTATGTTTTTTTTCCTCGACTAAATTTGTTATGTAGAGGATCATTGGGTTCCAATACCTATTCAACCTTAAGGCTGGAGTCTCCTTCTTAAGCTATAGCTTAGGGTTTCTAACTGTTTAATGTTACAGTTTCTTAAAAGAATATGTTTCTGTTTTAAGGTTTTTTAACAGCTTTCCTTGCTATCAGGACTTTGAGAGCAATGAGAAATTCCCGATACATGATTATCGCATCAGTCATTTGCTGCCAGCTTTTTGTGAAGATAGGATTGTGAGGGTGTATTCTAAGAACCCCGATCTGGTTTGTAACAAACATAAGAATGTTTTTAAATAATTAATTAACTTTGAATTGCTTTGTTTTGATAAATCAATGCATGGGCATCATTATACAGGTGAAAACAGTTTCTGAGGCTTTTGAAAATTTTCAGCTAAAGACATATGGAATGAAAGCACAGGTACATGCAACTCCTGATAGGAAGAGGAATCGTCGGAGGTTAGAACAGTCGTACTGAGAAGAATCACCGAAGGCTCTTGTGGTTGCTACTATTGTATCGTATTCCACAGTGCTTTTATTTTGGAACTCGTACACTTCTTTCTAAATGGAGAAAGAAAACTAGCTCGCATACACACACATAATTGAAGAATTTGATTAGCAAGTGTATAAATTCACACTGCCTCCCTATATCTCCATTTACTTTGATACCCAGCACAATATGTGAATATTCTTTCTCATACTCTGACTAGTAGGTGGATGATGATGATTTCTACCCCAATGAAATTTGTTCGTAGATTTCAATTATTTGGAATGGGTTTTATTTTTCTGCCATTATTCTATTAGGAGGGTTTTTTTTTTTTTTTTTTCTTGTAATTTTTTTGAGCTGGTGATAGTGCAGTCAGAAAACAAGCAACAAAGACATTGCAAAGGTAATTGAGAACTTGGAGTTAGCTTGTAGGTAACAGGGAGAAAACTCTGGGTTCAGTTTTTTAATTTGAATTTGTAGCTTGGAAGTTCTGAAAGTTCACACTGATTGATGCAGGTCTCCCCTTCCAAGCAATAGATCTGTGTTTCATTTAATAGATTGCAGTTTGCCTTGCCCTTGCAGACATTATCAAAGATGACCATGCATGCATCTGTCCGGCTAGCTTTGTGATACTAAACGTGTACAATCACTCCTGCTTAGCTAAGGTTTGTTGTCAGTGCTTGAGTCCCCACGTGCTGTCATCACTGTTGCAAGAGAACATGGATAAACTATGGGTAAGTCGGGCATGGCAATCTCTGTATACATCGCATCATCACAAAAATTACAGTACTGATATCTTAGAGCTTGAATGTATATACACACATATTACACACACACACACACACACACACACATATATATTTGATGTCCTGAATTCGAAATTACTTATTTCATTTTAGTCAAATCTGTGAGATTTTTGAAGTCACCATGTAAAAGACATGCCCTACAGAGATATGTGTTGGAGCCTTTTATTCAGGCGTCCAGGCAAAACCCGTCATTTTGTTGAAGCTTTAACTACTCCTGGATCAGTTACCTCCAGCATTTGATGTGTGAATAAGTATGTACTTTGATTTGGCATCGCGGTACATAAATTCATGTAGAACCCGTTTGCTTACGTGGTAGCGTCCACGTTTCCTGCAGTTTTATTTTACAAGCTATTTGATTAATTAAACAAACTCTTGTTATTATTCATCCTACGGTCTGCTACATTTAAAAAGCAAGAAAAAGAAAAGTAGCCAGGAGTTGCTGCCTGCGCGGTAAAATACTGAACCGTACTCCACTATTCACGTGAATAGTTTTTTTTTCTTCAAAAAACCAGTGTAGTTAATTGATTTCACTCGCACTGTTCACGTGAACGTGAACAAAATTTTTTTTTTGTTTTTTTAAAAAATTAATTTAAGATGAATTAAATTTACTCGTACTGTAATCTCAATTTTATTTCTGATAATATTTTATCTAATTTTGTAGTTCTTGTCGGATGAATTTTGTATATAATAAAATTATAGATAGTTTAATGGAATAATAAATTTTTTTATATATGAAGTATAATTTATTTCATGATGTAATAACAATAATTAAATCCACAATATTTAAATTAAAAACCATCAATATTAATATATATATTTTTAAATTATTTTATAACCTTAATTTCAAAAGCATTCTTAACCAAATATATTAAACTATTTTTTCTTTAACCTTAATTTCAACTACCGTTTTAATCAAACATCTATTTTTTCAAACTAATTTCAACTAAAAATATTTTTTATAAAATAACTTTTTTCAAACCAGAACCACAATAACTACCTCAATACCAAACACACTAAATTGTATTCTTTTCTACTTGCATACGAGGCAGTGTATTGACAACCAGTGAATTGTGGAACTAATTTACAAGCCCGTAAGGTAAAGAAAACAAAAGGAGTCACAACTCACAAGGTAAACCAGGCGGATATTGTCTTAAATACCACCAAAGAACATAAACCGATCCCTTTCTGTACATTTGGTGAAGCAATTAAAAGGGCTTCAAACTCGCATGAACTGATCAGTGGTAATCAACCAAGACATGTTCGCTCTGAACGAAACTGTCAACATTTTGATGAATAGTTGCAAGGATTTTAGCAATGCCGGTTGATAGAAGAGCATAAGGTACACGATGATATTGGTCAACAGTGTCCAAATTCAGCCCCAAACCCTGGACACTATTAAAGAAAGCTGATGATTGTAAGATCCTTCTTGAAATTCCAAATCGCTAGCAGAGGTTAGAACTTGATGACCACAAACAAGTATAGCAATTTTTTTATGCCTAAAACATGGAGACTTTTCGAGTACAAGAGAATAACCGTGTTCTAGTAACTTGGAAGTCAGGAAAACCTGTTTCCGAGAGAGAAACTTCTAATGCCACTGTCGAAATACCATATCACCGTGTGGTTACTAACTTGTGTTGCACATCTGATGAGATTAATGATGGTGCCAGGGGGTGATTTTGAGTTGCAGTACTTAAACAGGAATTCTTAGTTTAATATACTGAGGAAACATTAAGAACCAGCCCTTGAGTTTTAGTTGGAAAATTAACGAAGTGAAACTAAAATGTATGAAGAGAACAAGCAGCACCTTGAATTGGGTGAGATAGGTAGAGAGAGGAGGACATGGAAAGAGAGAGAGAGAGAGAGATAGAGAGAGAGAGCGAG
>Ga0307517_10013536_pt1 | contig 11063 bp, 7 predicted proteins | sample 23_EM_MG_FD_194515 | JGI IMG/M metagenome (GOLD analysis project Ga0307517, IMG submission 194515) | Populus trichocarpa ectomycorrhiza microbial communities from riparian zone in the Pacific Northwest, United States - 23_EM | ecosystem: Host-associated > Plants > Roots > Unclassified | place... | reverse complement strand
ATTCATTAGGTGGGGGTCTTCGTTTCCAATAGTGCTGGTGCCTAGGTACAAGTTATCTTTGTGTCACACTCCTATCAAACCTGATTTACTTGGCTTTCCGGGAATTGGTGTCTTTGCATGTGGGTTGCGTGACCACGTGATCACGAGGTTCGCATCAAGTGTTGCTTGCAGCGGTACTGTACAATTACTGTTCAAAACTGATTTTTCAGTAGAATTAAGTCTCGGCCTTTTGTTTCATGAAGGGAAAAGACGTTCTGAACAAGACTAGTGATTCCATATGTTCTACAAGGAAAACAACCTCCGGAAACTCCTGTAAAAATTTAAGCGTGATCCAATAGTTGGATCAAAAGTTATTGCCCTTTTGAGTTGTTATTCTGGTATGGCGTGACCAGACCTCCTCTTCAACGAGTAGCGATTCCATAGGTACTTCAAGGAAAATGGCCTCTAGAAACTCCTGTAAAAATTTAAGCGCGATCCAACAATCGGATCAAAAGTTATGGTCCTTTTGAGCTGTTGTTCTGGTCTTGTGCGACCACCCCTCATCTTCACCAAGTAGCGATTTCCTAGGTACTCCACGAAAAATAGCCTCCGGAAACTTCTGTAAGCATTTGAGCACGATCCAACGGTCGTATTAAAAGTTATGGCTCTTTTGAGTCGTTTTCAGCTCCTTTGAGCTGTTATTCTAGCTTGGCGCGACCACACATCCTCTTCACCAAGTAGCGATTCCATAACAAGTATAAGCAAAAATGGCCTCCGTAAACACCTGTAAAAATTTGAGTGTGGTCCAACACTCGGATCAAAAGTTATGGCCCTTTTGAGTTGTTACTCTAACCTAGCGCGACCAGACCTACGCTTCACCGATTAGCAATTCCATAGCTACTGGAATGAAAACGGCCTCCGAAAACTCCTGTAAAAGTTTGAGTGTGATCCAACAGTCGGATCAAAATTTATAGCCCTTTTAAGCTGTTATTCAGGTTTGGGGCAACCAGACCTTCTCTTCACAAAGTAATGATGTTATAGCTACTCCAAGGAAAACAACCTCTAGAAACTACTGTAAAAATTTTAGCGGGATCCCACAGTCGGATCAAAAGTTATAGCCCATTTGAATTGTTATTCAGGTTTGGGGCAACCAGACCTCCTCTTCACTAAGTAGCAATTCCATAACTTGTCTAAGGGAAATGACCTTCGGAAACTCCTATAAAAATTTGAGCACGATCCAACGGTTAGATCAAAACTTATGGTCCTTTTGAGCCGTTACTCTACCTGGCGTGACTAGACTTTCTCTTCACCAATTAACGATTCCATAGCTACTGCAATGAAAACGGCCTCTAGAAACTCCTATAAAAATTTGAGGGTGATCCAACAGTCGGATCAAAAGTTATTGCTGTTTTGAGCCATTACTCTGACGTGGGGCGACCAAACGACCTCTTTATAAATTTGTGAGTCCATAGCAACTCCATGGAACCGGCCTCCAGAAGCTCCTATAAAAATTTAAGCGCGATCCCACCATGACTCAAAAGTTATGGCCTTTTTGAGTCGTTACTCTGACCTGGCGCGACCAGACCTCCTTTTCACCGATTAGCAATGCCATGGCTATTACAATGAAAATGGCCTTTAGAAACTCCTGTAAAAATTTGAGCGCGATCCAACATTGGATCAAAGGTTATGGCCGTTTTGAGTCGTTATTCTGGTCTGGCGCTAGCAGACCTCCTTCTCACTAAGTAGCGATTCCATACCTACTCCAAGGAAAATGGCCTCCGTACACTACTGTAAACATTTGAGCGTGATCCAATGGTCAGATCAAAAGTTATGGCATTTTGAGCCGTTACTCTGACCTAGCACGACAAGACCTCCTTCATTGATTGACGATTCCATGGCTACTACAATGAAAACGGCCTCCGGAAACTCCTGTAAACATTTGAGCGTGATCCAACGGTCGAATCAAAAGTTATGGCCCTTTTGAGCCATTGCTGTGACTTTGCGCCACTAGACCTCCTCTTTACAGGGTAGTGATTCTATAACTACTCCAAGAAAAACAGCCTCTAGAAACTACTCTAAAAATTTGAGCGTGATCCAACTGTCGGATAAAAAGTTATGGCTGTTTTAATTTCTTATTAAGGTTTAGGGCAACCAGACCTCCTCTTCACTATGTAGTGATTCCATAGCTTTTCAAAGGAAAATGGCCTCTGGAAACTCCTGTAAACATTTGAGCGCGATCCAACGGTAAGATCAAAAGTTATGGTTGTTTTGAGCCGTTACTCTAACCTAGCGTGACCAGACCTCATCTTCACCGATTAGCGATGTCATACCTACAGCAATGAAAACGGCCTCCGAAAACTCTTGTAAAAATTTAAGCGCGATCCAATGTTGGAAAAGGTTATGGCTTTTTTTAGCCGTTATTCTAATCCGGTGCTAGCAGACCTCCTTCTTACCAACTAGTGATTCCATATCTTCTCAAAGTAAAGCAGCCTCCAAAAACTCTTGTAAACATTTAAGCGCGGTCCAACAGTTAGATAAAAAGTTATGGCCCTTTTGAGTCGTTACACTGACTTGGCGCGACCACACCTCCTCTTCACCGTGTAGCGCTTACATAGAAACTACAAGAAAAAATAGCCTCTGGAAACTCTTGTAAAAATTTGAGCGCGATCCAATTGTCGGATCAAAAGTTATGGCCCTTTTGAGCCGTTACTTTGACCTGGCGTGACTAGACCTCCTCTTCACCGATTAGCGATTCCATAAGTACTTAAAAAATTTAGCGTGATCCAATGTTGAATAAAAGGTTATGACCCTTTTGAGCTGTTATTCTGGTTTGGCGCTACTAGACCTCCTCTTCACTAAGTAGCGAGTCCATAGTTGTTCCAATGAAAACAGCCTCCAGAACTCTTGTAAAAATTTAAGCGTGATCCAACAGTCGAATCAAAAGTTGTGTCCCTTTTGAGATGTTACTCTGACCTAGCATGACCAAACCTCCTCTTCACAGATTAGTGAGTCCATAGCAACTCCAAGGATAACAGCCTCCAGAAACTCCTATAAAAATTTGAGCGCGATCAAACGATCGAATCAAAATTTATGGCTCTTTTGAGCTGTAATTCCAGTTTGGCACAACCAGACCTCCTCTTCACTTATTAGAGATTCTATAGCTTCTTCAAGGAAATCGGACTCTCGAAACTCCTGTAAATATTTGAGCACGATCCAACGGTCAGATCAAAAGTTATGGTCCTTTGGAGTCGTCACTCTGACCTGGCGCGACCAAACCTCCTCTTCACCAATTAGCGATTCCATAGCTACTGCAATGAAAATGGCCTTTGGAACTTTTATAAAAATTTGAGCGTGATCCACCCTACCTCATTTAAGAGGGGGTATAAATGCAAGAAGAGAGAGAGAGGGGGCTACTTTTCCCTCTTCCTAAAACGAGTTGCATGCTCTTGCCCCCTTTCCTCTTCCTAAAATGGGTTGCATGCTTTTGCCCCTTTCCTCCTTCGCAAAGAGAGCTCAACAAACTCTGTTGCACGTGCCTCCTTAGGTGTGAGAGTGAGAACAGAAAGCTTGAGAAGAGGTTGAACAGCTGTAAACATGAAGGGAGTAGAGGCCTAAAACCAATGGGAAACTGAAGGAGGAGGAGAAACCTAAAGAGAGGAAGAGGAAGAAGCAAATTGAGAACAGAAGGGGAGAAATATTGTCAAACCCTTCCCAAAACTACTAGATCCATGAGGTATAAACCATGTCTTTCTCCACTTGTTCTTAAGGCTTTGAAACCAAAAGGAAGAAGAAACTATGGGTGCATGGCCCAGGAATTTTACATCAACTGTTAAGGAAAGAACTAAGCTAAAAGGAGGGACAAAAACGAGGTTGAAAAGGGTGACCTCACTCGAGAACATTCAATAAGGGAAATGGATGATTCTGAATATATAAACCTAGAAAAAGAACTGGCCATATATAGTGAGGGCTAGACAGATTATGAACTCAAGTGACAAAATGCATGAATGATGATCTTGTTAGAACTGTAGAAACATACTTGAACCAAAAACAGAATACATACATGAGTTAATGATGAAATTTCTACAGATTGAGTCGCTGAAATTATATGTAAATGTGTTGAATTAATGTTAATATGAATTTGTGTTGCTAATAAACCTTGAGAGACATGTTGCAGCTGAAACAAGAATTTCTCTAGTTAATGCCTTGGTTCATTGATGTGTTGAATGGATATATGTCGTTGTGAATCAAGAAAGTGAGCATGTGTTTGTGAATTGTATTGGTACATTGTCATAATGCAAGTGAGAATGCATGAATTTATGTAGTAGTTATGCTAAATACTGATATTGGAAGGAATGAGTTAGGAAAACCTTGCTAAATAAATTGCGTTGATGTTTGTGTTGTTGATGATGAATGATGAAGGGAATGTGATTCGGTGAGCCCTATATCCACCTCAGGTGATAAGTATAGGTAGAGGGAAGCCTTGCGTAAGCCTTACGCTTGGCCAAAAGGAAGTTATAAAACCAAAAACGATTCCATCGTCGCTGCTGACTTCTGAATCGGCAGCGACAGGAGTTGCGTTGATGATTTTTGAGTCGGCAGAGACTCAGTTTTCATCAACAATTTCTGTGTCAGCTGAAAACAATTTGTGTTTTATTTTCTGTTAGTCTATACTTTTTTATTCTTTTTATGCTTTAATTTTTTACTACCTTTTGTCTATCATTTTTATTATCATTATGAATTCTTTTTATGCTTTATTTTTATATATATGTATTGCACATGCATTTGTATATTGAATCTGGATTAAGGCATCATGCATCACTAGCTTTAATTTTTGAAAGCGCATACAAGCTTCTAGTTTAGGTAGGGATTAGCGGTCTGCCCTATGACTATTGGTCAGGGTTTAGATACGTGAAACACCCAACTCATGTTTATCTGCATGGTAATAATAGGCATATGTGCTTTAACCATTTGTCGCAATGCCCTCATACTGTCTTTATGAAAACTATCACTATGCATATTTAAGATCCTTTTGAGACCAATTAGAAAACCTACCCACACTTACTTAATTATTAGAACCTACCTTTAGGATGTTTGACCCCACTAGAACCTACCCTTAGGATGTTTAACTCCCTGATAATTTATTTTTCATATTAAATATATGTATATATATACATTTTCATACATTTGCTTTCATACTTGCTTTGGGTTTTTTTAAATGTCATGTGTGCATATACAGGTTGAAATATAGGTCCTCGAAAAATCCAAACCCATAAAATCTATAACACTAGATTTTGATGAAGAAACATGAAGGACACAGAACGTGCCCATCGTGATTCTCATTTTCAAGGGGAGTTAGATTCCTTGAAACTCAACATGGCTTGCATTACTAGCATACTCGAGAAGACACTTAAGAATATCTCTAGTAAAGGTCCATCTGATTGGCCAGCGACCTTTGCTCAAATCCAAGCTACAATCCAACCTGGATAAAGGGTAGGTGGCCATGGTCAAGAACCCCACTACAATATGGCATTCATGCAGCCAACTATACCAAGTGGACAAGGTCAATAACCCTACTACAACTTGGCATTCGTATATCTAACTATACCTCTACTTATCCCAACAGTTGTAGATGCATATGCTAATGAGTATCATAAGACAAAATACTTTGAGGATGTCGAGTATGATAAGATAACAGCATTAGAGGCAAAAGTTCCATCAAAGGTGTTGACTTATATGAACCCATGCAAGCTACTGAAATGTGCCTGGTTCAAAATGTGGTTGTGCTAAAGAAATTTCATGTACCTGAATTTATAAAGTATATTGGAACTCAATGCCCTTTTACTCATCTCAAATCCTATTGTAACAAAATGTCAGAGGTTGTGCATGATGAAAAGATGCTAATGCACTTAGTTCAAGATAGTTTAAGTGAAGTTGCTTTAAATTGGTACATGAGGCTAGACAACATGCAGATCCAAAGATGAAAACATCTTGTAGTTACTTTCATTAATAGTACAAATTCAACATGGACATTGATCTTGATAGGTCTAGTATGTCTCTTATAAAGAAGGGAGATAAAGAGACTATGCGGGGTATGCTTAAAGATGGAGAGATTTGGCCACCCAAGTACATCCTCCACTCCTAGATAGAGAGATGGTCACCATGTTTACTAATATCGTCAAAGCTGTTAGTTTAATATGTCTTATAGCCAATTGGTTGGTTACATATGGTATTACTATATTCATGGAAATAAATATTTATTATTAATAAATGCTTAATTTATCTTCAATATTCATATAATATTAGATTAATGAATCTAATATTTGATTTATGAATCTAGAATAAAGATAAAGTTCATGAGGCAAAAATGTTTTGCAAAGAAAATTATAAAGTTGTTCTAATTATAGGATTCCTATTGCATCAAAGTATTGTTTCTAAAATGTTCCTGGTTGATGTTTTTTTAAATACTAGACATTTATTAGAGTCATGAAGACTGATACATAGTATGTTCTTTCTTTTTATAAAAGGAAGCAGTTGTTCTCATAAGCTGATGTATAAGAGATACCTAGAACTAATATGTAAATACTTGTTATAAGATATGTACACTGAACTGACCCACAAAGAATTCCATATAGAGAGATAAGTCAATGGAAAGGCTCACATGATGGTTGTGTATGTGATCTTTAGACTTGAGATCACTAAGTTATCTTATATACAGAATGTTATGCTTTGATCATGTTACATGTTATCTTAATCAAAGTAACGAAGAGGCATATATTGGGTATAGCATGAACTATATAAAGGTACTTGAGTTCATAACCCTAGGAGAATTAAGAAAATGTTTCATCTGTTCTCAAATAGTAATGATTGAGAAATCCTTGGTCAAGGTGGAATGAGATTTGAAAAGAGTTTCAAATCTTATTCAAACAATCAATGACTATTATTTAAAGAACAAACATGATTTAACATGGCAGACATAGTTCATGCTTTAATGTTAAATCAAAACATTATTGATTAAAGAATATTAATTACACTGAGATACCAGTCACTGAAAGGTGAAGTCAAACCACTAATGACTTTTCTAATATCTGGAGGATCATAACACATTGCTAGACGATACACTTGATCTTCAAATATAAATTAATCAATTGTTGAATTGATAATAAATTAAATTATTTAATTTATTTAAGTCTATTTAATTTGAATTATAATTTATATTTGAGCCAACTTATTAGGAACCTAATGGGTCACACACATTAAAAACCATTAACCATAAATTAAATTGGAATGATTTAATTAAGTATGACTTGATTAAAATATATTTTATAAATTAAGAACTAAAACATGAATTATATTTGTAAACCTAGAAAAATCAATTAAGGACATGATTGAGTTAATTTCTAAAATTGTGTTGAATTAATATATAAATATTATTAAAGGGGAACATTTTTTTTTTGTCAATTTATAGGGTTTGTTAGATTTTCCTCTAAATAGTAATCTATGCTCTTATTTTTTTAGTGGTTTTTTGTTAGATAGAAAAACTATGCAAGTCATAGAATAGAGAGTTAGTACTCTAAGCATAGCAATCCCTCTCTCCTAAATAGAGATTTAGGATATTTCTCACTAGTTGTTCGTGTGGATTACCATTGAAGGCTGGACAATTGGATAACTTGTGGTTTACGACAACCTAACCTTAAAGAATTATTCAAAGCCCAAGAAGATCAAATTTTCAAGTAATAAATCCCTAACAACTCATGATCTGTCTAACAAGATCCTAGGGACTTCTGAATAATTTTGTTTTATTATTTTCACTGTGTGTTTGACATTCGAGAACCTAATAAAAACACCCTACTGTGAGCATGTTATGGGTAAATCAGCTCAGTAGTTTACTGATGTTGTGATAATGACTGAGCATATTGAGTAAGGTATATGGAGTGAAACGATTTGTGCACCATTTGAGAATAAGGGTTTTGAAGAAAAAAGATAGATGTTAATAATGTCGAAGGAGGATATAAAGGTAAAAGGAAGAATTTCCAAAACTATAACACTCAAGCCTCTTCATCCCAAATAGCTAATGTCAACTTTAACTTACCTTTACCCACTAAAAAAACCCGAAACACAAAATAATCAAATTGAGAACTGACCTAGAAGAAACTACCATACAACCCATGAAGAATTACCCCCACTACCTTTATCTAAGAATTGGACAAGTACCTCCAGTTTCTCCCATACCAGCACAACAACCCTATCCTAATTGGTACAAACTAGAGCTCACTTGTGAATATCATGCAGGCATAGTCGGGCACAACATTGACTCTTGCAACCAGTTCAAAAACAAGCTCTTACAATTGATCAAAGTCGGATGGATAACGTTTGATGAAGCTCCTAATATGAATACAAATCCTCTGCCTTGAAAGATTCTATGAATGAGATCTATGAAATAAATGTGAAAGATGGATATGGAAGGAATAAATATGAGAGTGAAGATTTCCACAATGAAATGATATAGATGTTAACTCAAGGTACTCTAAGAGTTGAAATGGAAATGAGCAAAGAAATACTTGTAGTTGAACATTTATAGATAGTTGACCTACGCATCAACACCTTAGAGTATGAAGATAAGGGATAAAGTTTGGAGACAAAAGTTAAAGTGGAGGATGAGATATTGTCTCATTTGTCTATTCACACATTAAAAAAGACTTTCGTAAAAGCTTTTGTGAGAAAGTTAGTAGATAAGGAGAAATTCTAGAATTGGAAACTGAGCCTATTCCTCTCGTGTTTAAAAAGTAATTGCTTTTGTTTGATCATGTCAATCAAGATACTTTGCCTTTGTTTTACTTTACCTTTCTGATGTTGTTGGTAATTTAGATCATGATGCCACAAGTTTTTCCTTTGTTAACAAGCTTTTATTTTAATGAGATCATGTATTTTTTTTTTCAAAATGTGTTTTGTTTCCTTTTACATGTCTACACAAATACACATTTAGACAAGCACATCTTTTGCTTTCAAGAATCCTAAAAGTGAATATTCCACCAATATAATAGACTAGGAATTCTTTTGAGTATTTCCCTCCTTATAAACCAAAAAAAAAAAACTTTGTTTTTGCAAAGGATAAAACAAATATCAATCAAAGTGTAATGACCTAGCTACTTCAAAGTCAAAATTGGTGGTATTTTGTTTTTGTCCTTACATCCCCGATGCTTTTCACAATAGCATCCCAAGGTTAACAATAGGTTTCATTCCTTATCATGGCTCAATACTAATATGGTTGTCGTAAATCAACATCCCTATAAAATGGTTACTCGATACACATACCCATGATATTTTATTTACATATTCGTAAGTTCACGTTACATCTCATTGACATATTTATAATATTACGTTCATGTTCTAACCTCGTTATTGTCATGAGTTTATACAAAAGTGTCGAACGACAATACACAACTAGTACATTCGATGTTTTTCATAATAACATTTCGAGAATTGATGGATGGATTCCTTTTATTAGTATTGCATAATACGCATATAATAGTGAGAATCATCATTTTCATAAAAAATATTCATTACATATACCACAATATTATATTGGTACAATCATAAGTTTACATTACATCCCATTAACATAAGCATTAATTGGCGTTCCCAATCTAATATTGTATCGTTACGAGTTCATAGAAAAGTGTTCATCGACAACTATACAACTAGTATATTCCTTCCTATTAAATACATAACACCTAAAACATACTATTACATAGCACCTTTCAAAATATATGAACTCGTGGAACGAACTTTTCTATGCACCTTGATTGTGCGATGTCCCTGTTATAAAAACACTTGGATACAAGAATTGTAAATAATCTAAACATAATAATAAACAATTAGAAGACCGTTATCGTTACATTTCGTAATCAACTTTAAATGGGTACATTTCTTCTTTTACTTCTCATATGCATTGTACAATCCTTATTATTTCATTAAGTGTATTATTCTCACTCATATGCCCCAACCTCTCCATAAGAGTTATGGGGCTGAATTTTAAACATTGGTTGGGGTTCATTACTTCACTTTAACCTGGTCATCCACCTTGGATGCTTTTAGCCGTAGCTAATCTCAACATCCAAACTTGGTCATCTATCTCGGATGTCATTAACCAAAGCTAATCACAAAATCAAACTCGTCATCACTTACGGATACCATTAGCCAAGGCCAATCATCATAATTAACGCGACCATCCATCTAGGATGTCATTAGCTAAAGCTAATCATCAACGCAACCTAGCTATCCATCTAGGATGCCATTAGCCAAAGCTGATCATCAATTCATCTTGGTCATCCCCTTAGGATGCCATTAATCGACGCTTATCATCAATCACAACCCGGCTATCCATCGCGGATGCCATTAGCTGAAGCTAATCATCAATCACAACCTGGCTATCCCTCGCAGATGTCATTAGCCAAAGCTAATCATCAATTCATCTCGACCATCTCCTTAGGATGCCATTAGCTGAAGCTAATCACCCAACATAACTTGACTATCCATCACGGATGCCATTAGCCGAAGCTAATCATCAATCACAACCTGGCTATCCCTCGCAGATACCATTAGCCAAAGCGAATCATCAATCCATCCCGGCCATCTCCTTAGAATGCCATTAGCCGAAGTGATACGGTTCAGCCTTGTGATACGAACCAACCAAGGTCAGATTCGGATTTTGGCGTAAAATTTTCTACCATTCAGTTTTACGCTATTGAGCATAACTTCAAATCCAACCGTTGGATCGAGCTAAAACTTTACCAGAAGATTCTAGAGGTGTTTGTCTATGTTGGGTACATTTTCAGGAGAATACACATTCGGAAAGGACTTGCAATATAGGTTCGAATAGGTTATACGAATTCTGTTATTTACTTCCTTTTGACTTGTGGACTTCCTATTTGACAAGGATCCTTTTCTTACAAGGATATGGGAGCTTGTTTTGGGAATTTCCTAGTTCCACAAGGATCTTTAATGAGCTGCAATATAATCTCCAAGTGTGGCAAGGATTCATTAATGTTTCAGAATCCTTTTCTTATAAGGATTCCTTATTAATC
>Ga0307517_10013534_pt1 | contig 11065 bp, 8 predicted proteins | sample 23_EM_MG_FD_194515 | JGI IMG/M metagenome (GOLD analysis project Ga0307517, IMG submission 194515) | Populus trichocarpa ectomycorrhiza microbial communities from riparian zone in the Pacific Northwest, United States - 23_EM | ecosystem: Host-associated > Plants > Roots > Unclassified | place... | reverse complement strand
AAATATATTAAAATAATATTTTTTTATTTTTAAAAAATTATTTTTGATATTAACATATTAAAATATCAAAAAAAAATATAAAAATATTAATTTAAAATAAAAAAAATAATTTTTTTTTATTTTTTTCAAAAACACTTTTAAAATATAAAAATAAACATTTCTTAATCACATCACCTACAACACACTCAACTCAAAATCCAACTTACATAAAGAAAAGAAAAAAATTAAAGCAGGAGAAAAGGTAAAGAAATCCATAAAAGAAAAGGAGACAAGACAATAATTGAGCGTGTGTTCAAGGACCTGTTTCAAGAGCGTGAGGTCAAAACGCAGCCTTTTTAAAAGAAACAGACCCTAAGAAAACGCGCTGTAGCAGAGATTCTGTGATGCTAATGCCATGCCTCTATAACCGACTTGAATTTTCCCTCAACCTCCACCTTCCCCCCCCACTCTTACTGCGGTTATTTTCAGTGAACCTCTTCTTTATCTTCTCGCCCGAAACCCCCCTTCTCTCCTCCCATGATCTAGGGCTCCCAAATAATCAAAATCGCCAATCTCTCTTAAATCTACTCCTAATTTCAATCTCGAAACCCTAGGATATGATGCAACAACACAATAAGAAGAAGAAGAAGCGATCCGCTTCACGTGCCTCTAAACCCATCTCACTTGACGGAGGTCAGGGTCAACAATCGCAACGGCAACAAAATCCGGAGCAGAGACAGGAAGGAACCAAAGTAGTTGAGGCTTTAATGGAAGCTTTTGACTCGATCTCTGTAGAAGAAGCCGAAGAGGCTTATAGGGAAGCGAAGGGAGATATTAACAAAGCGGCGCAGATTTTGGAGAATTTCATGGAAAATAGTGAGGATCCATCGACAAGTTCCTTTTCGAGTGGGTTATCGGGTTTTGGTTTGGGTTCGAGCTCGAGTAGTAGTTCGAGTTCGGCTTCAAGGGATGGGTTTTTGGAGGGGAATTTGGTGAATAGGAAAGGGTTTCGAGGAGGGAACAAGCAGAAGAGAGTTTTGGCGGTTACGGGGACGGTCTCGACGGTTTTAGGGAAGGAGTATGTTAAGGCCAGCCCGAGAAGGGATTCTATGAAAGCAAAGGACTTTGGGAATGGTGTTGTGGAGAAAGAAGAGGCGGAACAGTTTTTGTGTTCGATGCTTGGTAATGATTGTGAGCTCAGCATGGGTGTTGTTAGAGATGTTCTTTGTAAGTATTGACCCTTTCTTGTCTGTAGCCCTAGAGTTTTTTTTTTTTAATTAGTTGAATGATTGGTTTCTGTCAAGTGAACTGTAAATATGGATTTGTTGGTTGATGTTCTTGTGAAAAATTGAAACGCATAGTAAAATTTGGGATAAAGGAGTGTGTATGGATTTGGTATGAATTCTTTTTGGTGTTCAATGTACTTCCCTAATGTGCTTTGATTGGATACGAAGATAGTAGAAGTAGATGGTGTAAAAGTTATCCACTGACAAGTGGGACTGGGGAGTTTTATTCTGGTTACTCGTGGGAGTATTTTTAATGTTTGCCCTTGGCGTTCATATATTTTGATTGGTGACTGCTAAATGTTAAAGAGTTTGAGGGTTTTGGGTTGGGATTGGGAGGCGATACTTTTGAGTGTACTAGAAGTTAGTATTCAGGTTGTTTTTAGTTTCACTGATTTAAACTTAGTTCTCAACTGCAGTTTTTAATGGTTTTTCTTACTTAAGACTTTTTTTGTTATTTATTTGTACCACCGTTTTACTCAACTAGAGGAGTCTCAAATCTATTATATAAGTTTGTGTGTGTATTTCAATCATGTTGGTAACGGGCTATATAATCATGATGTACGTGTATATACAGATCTCATTATTATTATTATTATTATTAGTTAGTGGAAGGATTTCATAATTAATTTGTTATTGTTGGACAACACTTGACTTGAGATCTTGATTTGGCAGGTCAGTGCGGATATGATGTTGAAAAGGTAAGGAAATTGTAATTCGGACTTTGTTCATATTTTTAGATTTGGAGTCAGTTTTTCTTCCCAATATCACTCCTTATGAAAGTACCATCTCCATTTCCTTCACCACTCTGTACACCAGGATTACTTCCATTGCCTTCAGCATCTATACGATGTTCATATCGGAGGGAAAATAATTATGCTTCTCTGAATAATCTACCAATGCTTTTGACATTTGGTTGCAGTAAAGCACATGAAGCCCAGAGTTATCATAGTTATAATCTACCAATGTTCATATCTCCTTAAAAATGAGCTGGTTATTGAAATGATAGTTTGTTGCTGTTGCAACTTGCTATTCTACTTTTATGTCTGTGGAGCACTGATTCTCTAAAATATGAATTATGTTTTCATATGCTTGTTATCCTTCAGGCGTTGGATGTGTTGCTTGATTTATCAGCTTCCTCCCATGAACAGTCAAGTGGTAGACATGTTAAAGATTCTGTAAACTATAAAGAAGATGCCAGATTTCTTGCTGAGCGCAGTGACAATGTAAGTGTTACCATATGTGTTGTTTATTCTGTTGGAAATGCTGGCTAACCCACATTTCCTGTAACACTGCTGATTCCTTTCCTCAAGGGAACTTTCGGTTGGTTTATGTGCTTTAAAATTGATTTCTCTCCCTAGCCTTTTCGGTCTTAATTATTATCTTTGGAACCTCACAAGGTCATAAGAAGCTCGTAGGTGTTTGTTTCTAGAGTAGTTCTGTTGAGGACATGATTATTTTTAAGGTTACTGCTAGAATTGGAATTTGATGAGGTTTTTCTTTCTTTCTTTTACACTAGGATGATTGATTCTGAAAGTAAGAAGAGGTTGTCAATGGTGCATTTGTAATTTGTGAAATATTCTTATCCCATTTGTTTTTTTGATCTCTATAGGTGTCTTCTATGTGATTTGTTCACAAATGCAGTAACCTCCATCCTTCTGTTTTGTTCTTTTTCTATGTCCCTGTATTGTCTTCATTAATTTAGCATGCAGGCTTCTAAATGTGTAGTTTTCATGACAATCACACTGAATTTTCAATGCTATTCCAATTAAATACTGATGTACGTTCAGTTCTAGCCGTTAACAAATAACCAAATATTAACCATGCCCTTTTTATTAGAAAAGAGTCCTAGTTATATTCTTTCAGCATTCTAGCTGCCCTGTGGTATTTTGCAAAGAGGTAAATCTAGGGCATTATAGCCTAGGGATTCAACAGCTGATATGAAGTATATTTTTTTTTGGTTGTCTTCCTGTGTTATTTTTTTTAATCAAACAATATTGCAAATGATACATATTAAAAATTTCTAATTGTGATGATTTGTTTTTCAAAATATGGAAACTTGTGGCTTTGGTTTTCGCTATATATATATAGTGATCATTTTAATTTTTCAACAGTCGACTGATGTGGCTTCTGATTGCACTTCCCATTCTTCTGAAAGTGAACTTCAGGAGAGTGTATGGGGCTGTGGTTACAGGTAATCCATTCTGTTGTTATTGTTGTTACCACCATTGCTCAACTAGTTGCCTTTTATATTCTGATATGCATATTGTGCATGTGTGGGTAGGTGTGGATATGAGTGTTGGGCCATATTTGCCATATTTCAAGAGTAACTATTAAGTCACAATAGTAGTATTTCTAGGAATTGTTTGGTACTCCTGATGTCTTGTTCTCTCACCCAAAAAAATGATAATTACATGTTGGTTCCACTTTTATGTGAGTGAAGGTGAACTACACTTTGAGTGCCGAATAATCATAGCATTTCTCTTGATTAAAGTTGTAACAAACAACTGTTGGGACAACCATTTTCTGGGCTTTTTTGTTGCAAGAGGTGTAGCATCACTTGCTCTAGCACCCACTATTAGACACTCGGCCAATTAAAACATCCACATCACACCTCTCTTCCCTTGTAAAATTAGTAACTGACTGTGGTTAAATAAAGCATAAACAAGATGATTATTTTGGAAGTATGAAGTCTCGTCCTCAAAACCACTACTTTTACTTTAGAATCTGTCTTTCAACCTTAGATTTCTCTTCAACTTTGCAAAAATAATTTATCTCATGTTTCCTTATTGTTTTGGAACAACTAAGAGCTCTTTTAAGTAAACCAGATAGAGATAATTATATTAATAGTAGTATTGCAGGTTATACAAGATGAAAGAAATCAAACATTGAATCGTCCTTGTCTAAATGCATTTAAGTTAAATTTGTTTGACCAAGAGAATAAAAACCCAGAAAATAAATGACCCGAATGAGGTTGATAATCTGTCAACTTTACCAACAGAAAATGCATAAATCGTGATATTACAAGCAAATTTCTTGCAGCAATAATCCAATATTAGCTTCTTCATAAAAAAACACATGTATTTCAATCTAGATCAAAGAAATTCGTGGACACTTTTTTCAAAATCCTGCAATAACCCAGTAAACAAATTCACAGGATTTCAAAGTTGTTGGTAAATGGTACATTTAATTATCAACCAAAATAATGGAATCTGCTATAGGGAGTTTTAAGAGAGAAAAGGTGAAGGAGAGAAAACTAGAACAAAATTAGGTAGTATAACTTAAATTTTGGAAAAGGTTAAAAGTCAATGTGGGTTTGTATCGCTTGTTAACATAGGAATCTACTATGTGCAGTTTCCAGTTTTATTAGAATGAAGAATTGTGATGTGTATATTTTAATTGGCTGAGTGTCTAATAGAGAATGCTAGAGTGAGTGTTACTAGCATTTCTCTTGTTGCAAATTTTCCCTGAGCTTTTAGCTAGTAATAGTAAAACTGTTGTGGTGGTAAAGAACGTTTCTTTATGGTGTACCACTTCAGGGTGTCTTCAGAGGATTTTTTTTTTATGCTCAAAGGATTGGCGGTCTCTTCTGTTCTGCTGGTCCTCATCTTAAATTTGTTTTCTTTTAGTTTTTAATCTGGTGATATTTTTTTTATATTAAAAACTGCATTTCTTTTAACTGCAAGTATTAATAGAACTGATAAAAGATGTAGAAAAGTTATCCTTTTAAATGGAAGATTAAGTGTTTTTCTCTTGTCAGTGGATCATAGCCTCCATTTATATTTTGTCGATTCTTGTCTAACATTCTTAACAATAGTGTCTTACATTTAATGTTGATTCAACTTTTTCCATAAAAAAACCTTAAACGTCTTTGTTGGATGCACTCAGTCATTCTATTAATGTTAATGTTAATGTTAATGTTAATCAGATACATCACATTTTTATTTAGAAATTTAAGCTTAATATTAATCAAAATTCAATGTCTAGAGCATGGATGTAATTATAGCATAGGATTTTCAGCAGCAACTGAGAGTAACTGTTTCTTTTTCTCAAAATAATGAAAAAGGAAAGAAAAGGAGAGGGCCAAACTCATGCAGAATGTTAATCGTCACTTCCCAGACGATAGGATGATAATTGAAGACTTCTGAAACTGTTGACCTCAATAGAGCATGTATCTGCTATTGTTGAATGTGGATCATTACAAATTGCTAAAGAGAAATCATTTATTCAGACACACTTGAACAGATAACTTGTCATTGGATCAACTGTAAAAGGCACCTAATGCAGAAGCTTACTTGTTTTTCCCTTTTTAGGAACTATTATCAGGCCCTTACTAGTTTCGAAGCTCCATCTTCAACTACCCCAATAAGCAATGAGTCAAATCTCCCTCAAAAGGTTTTGGAATGTTTGTTCAATGTTCCCATGAGTTCTGAACATGAACCAAGCACTATGAATTGGAGGAATGTAGTAAAGAAAATGCAATCACTGGCGCCTGCTGTTGATGTCTTTCCATCTATTGATGCACTTCCTCAGCAGAATAACTATGGTATTTGGCATTGATTTTTATTAATTTTTATTCATGTTATTTGTAGTTCTCATGCTTTGTAGAATCATTTCTTTATCCACTTTTGATTTGCTTCTGTTACCAGTTTGCAATTTATCAATCTACTCTGCAGACAGCACAACTGCAATTGACAAAAAGAAAACTTTAAACAACTGTCTTGTTATATGTGGATGATTAAATTTCATCAGGCCTTTTTCTATACCATTACTTCTCTATGAATTGTAGCCAATGGTGAAGAATATCATCTTCTTAGAGAATCTGCAAAGCGACACTGGAATTCAAGGACCTCATACTATCAAAAAGTAAGAAGATTTCCTACTTACAAGCTCCACAACATTAGATGCCATATAAGAATTTAGGTCTCTCCTTTTTTATAACAAAATCTGTTTCTGAAGGAAGATGAACTTTTCTTCAGGCTGCAGCAGCATATTCAAAGGGAGAGAGGGGGTATGCAGCTTACCTTTCAGATCAGGTGAGTCAGCTGCTTTAGGGAAGAATATTTGCATTTGTATTTTAATGTCAACATCCATATTCCATCTTCCTCTTGGTTTATCCATTATGAGTTCTTATTTTTGTAAACTAAAAAGTCATATAGTGTCTGATGCATGAAATGAATTGAGTGGTCATGGAGAAAGTCCTAAATAATTGGGGTCTGCTACGTGGATTTGTTTGTGTCATCTAGCTCGATCATAAACCAAATCCATCCCAATTTGATTTTAGATCCTTAAATATCACTTTCCCCCATGTTATCTTAGGTCTTCCTCATCCCCTCTCTCTTTCCAGTGACAACTTATTACTTCTTTGAAAGTGATAAGGAGTGCTATTATTGTTGGACTGCCTAGCCTATCTTCCAATTTTTTTTGAAAAAATTCTAATGGTTTTTTATTTCTAGTGACATCTGTGATAAAACATTATAAGATGCATTTACTATGGCATCTCCTTTTAAATTATATAAATCTTTTGGTTTGATTTTTTTTTTTTTGGCAATTGTTTTTTCCATTATTTCATTTGGTTTTGAATTTTTGCTTGTTAAAGGCACAGAATCATGTCTTGCATGTCATACAAATTTGTCAAAACAGGGTCATCAAGTAAGCTGTGGTTGTCAACTTTTCTTTTGTAAACACCACCCACCTTTTTCATTTTACTTGTGGGCTGGGTCTGAATGCTGTTGGGCTGTGTTTGCAATTATGTTGGTGGGTTACAATTTAGATTCCCAGGATATTTATGTACATCTAACTGGTGAGATTTGTGCCATAAATTGTTGACTTGCTATCTTTGATTTGGACAGGGGAGGATACAAACTAAGTTGGCGCAGGAGGCAGATAAAAAGGCAAGCCAGGATATCTTTAAAGCTAGGTCTGTGCATGAAATGATTCGTTATTTTTCCAACTCTACATTTATTGTTGTATATCGACCATGATTTGCTAGTATTCTGCAGAAACAAGGGCATAACAAATGTCATAACAATTGATTTGCATGGGCAACATGTCAAACAAGCAATGAGGGTTTTGAAACTTCATCTTCTATTTGGAACTTATGTGCGCTGTAAGCATCTTCCTGCACTTCCTTATTTCTACGCAGACTTACCTCGATATTCAATTTTGCTCTGTGTGATGAATATTTGTCGTCTGGTCCCAGCAATTCAAACTCTCAGAGTAATCACAGGATGTGGGAGTCGTGGTCTGGGAAAGTCAAAAGTCAAACAAGCGGTATGGACTCTTCCTATCCCACTTCCAGCTAATTTGCTATCTTACATTGGAAAGTTAGTTGGTTAATTGTGTTTTCAAGGTTTGACGTTCTGAATGTGGCAATGAATTACAAAACGAAATCCATGTCCTTTTGTCTTGTATTAGTTTGGCTCCTGATTAATGTGGTAGCAATTGCCTTGTTTATTCCGTAACATGATGGGTTAGCCTTTGTAATTCTCATGTCGATTTGTCACATGGGAAAAACAATGTACTACTTTACCTCTGTAGTTTTCTTCTTTCGTCTTTGACAACATTTGACTTTGGGAAACATTGGGATGGAAGAACTGAAAAGCGAGTTTCTGACATGCAAAAGCTACCTGCTGAATCATCTAGGTCTCCTGCATTGACAATGTACTGTATTTTTCTGTTTAATGAATGTAGGTCACAAGACTCCTGGAGAATGAAGGTATTGAATGGAGTGAAGAAAACCAAGGAGTGTTGTTAATCAAGATTGATGGATACAAAGAGTATAGCTTTCCAGATATAGATAGCGATACCGACTAATTGTATCCCAAGCTAAGCAGTCGAGCACACAACAGGTTTTCTCGTTATATTGGTTAACAATCAATAGGGATTCACGGATCAGGTACTGTAAAATGTTAAAGAATAGGTTTCAGATGTTAATATCCATGCAGTAGCTCCGTTCCTTTATGAAGGTAGGTGAAAGATGAGCTAGACTAGGGTGTACCTAAGCTGGTAGATTAAGCTCCTCTTTGTGTTCTGAACTTGTATTGAACCCTCCCTTTCTAACTGTCATTGGTAGATTATGCTCAGGGATTGTAAGTCATAAATTGACCAAATTACTTGTTCTTATTTAATAGAGTTATTGGAATTTTACAAAACAATCTTCTGTCTTCAAAGCTTGATTTGCATTGCATCACTAAGAATTTTTCTGTTGATGTCCTGTAAAGCCTAGGCTGTGTAATTGGGAAAGTAATGAATAAGTCCATGGTTGTGTTTCTGAGTCGTTTCCAACCATTCTGAACTTGTAATTATTTTCTTTACCCTCCAACAATATTAGCGGTGCAGGTTACCATCTGGGCACAACCAGTTGAAGATCCGTGATCTTACAACATGAAACATGACGTATCTTCAGAATCCAGCATCAAGAGAATTACGAGGTAATAGAGTGACAAATCGATTATTGTCATTGGCAGAATTTCAAGATTATCAAAGGGTAATTGTTAATTTGTTAGGAGTGAGATTAGGATAGATCAGAATATTTAGGAAGACTTCACGACGACTCCAGTTCCTCAACCGTTGATACGTTTCCTTGTATATATTTTTTGTCTGTTCACTTCCTTTCCTGAAACAAAACAAGACTAAGTCTCCATCTCCCAAGTAGTTGGGTTTAGGTCCTTTATCAAGAAGCAGGCTTTGAGCTTGTTCCAACCTCGCTGATCGAAGCCCATCATGGCATCATTAGACTCTCAGATTTGACTTTTCTTTTCTTGTCCAGCACATTTTGACATCAAAAGCCGCCGTCCCACTATAATTTCATGCTGAAGGATTCCAAGTCATCGCGCGTCTCAAGGCGCGTGTCCTGACGCGCCCAAAGCTCCAAAAATCAATCGACGAGAGAGAGATGTTTATTTGAACGAGAAGATATTTGTTATTTTAATTAACATCATTAAACTCACCCAGTCGGCCAATAAGGCAGCGCTTTGGGACACCAAAAAAATATATCAGGTCAGCCCTAAAGCGAAAACAGAGAGGCGCACCTCTTTTTTGCTGTTTTTGAAAAATAATCATCCACTTTACACCACCAGCTATCAATGGTCCTTTGACAGACCAATCAAGACTCACCAAATGGCAAGAACCAATCGTTTCCAAAAACATGACTGGGTTGTCAAATTCTTCAACAACCACAGACCGCCATTTCAAGTCGGTTAGCCTTCGACCCGACCCGTTTCTCTCTCAACACAAGATATAAAATCAAGTTTAATTTTCGTTATTTAACCTTCTAGGTGGTGGCCAGTAGTAAGAGTTTGGGACCGAGAGATTTGCTCCATTTGTGGTCTCAGGTTCGAGCCCTGTGGTTGCTCATATGATGGCCACTGGAGGCTTACATGATCGTTAACTTTAGGACCCGTGGGATTAGTCGAGGTGTATATAAACTGGCCTAGACACCAACGTTAAACTTAAAAAAAAAGGTTTAATTTTCGTTATTTCTGCTGAATAAAACAGAACCCGAGTGACGAAATCGAGAGAGAGAGAGAGAGAGAAGCTAAACTCACATATGAAGCGTTGAAAAAGCTTGAATCGTCATCACTGGTGGAGGAAGAAGAAGATTCAAGCATGAACAACACAACCGTTACAGCTTCACCAAAACCAAACAAAAAGCGAATAAAAAACGACAGAGGAGGAGCAAAGAAGGAAGAAGAGTGTGACGCGGAGGCGTGGGATACCCTGAGCAATAGTTTCAAGCAGGTGCAGAGCGTACTGGATCACAACAGTGACTTGATTAAACAAGTGAACGCGAATCACCAGTCGAAGATTCCAGATAATCTCGTTAAAAGCGTTTCATTAATTCGCGAGATTAATGGAAATATCACCAAGGTAATGTCGATTTACTCCGATTTATCATTCAATGTCTCCAACATCGTTGAGGAACGGCGTCGCCTTAAGAACGGAGGAGAAAGCAAGTTGGAGAGCGCTAGCAACGAGTCTTGAAATGAAGTCAAATCAAATCAAAGGATCAATCAGTTAAAGTAATCTCGATCATCTTTGCTTAATCAATCATGCTTAGTCAGTCAATTAATAATGAACTCTTTTGAGGTCTGTCGTGTTTGTCTTGTTTAGTGTCCTGGTGGTTGGTTGTGGTGGAGATGGAGATGGAGATGGAGGTCAGGCGGTGATAATGATGGTTATGTATGCTTATGCGGTGTTTGTTGTTATGTTTTACGAGGATGATGATTTCAAGCCTGCGGGACTGTGTTTTACTGCATTGTATGCAGACGTAATAAGGTATTTATGATCTGTTTATTTATTTATTTTTTATTTTTTTTGTCTTACTTTCTCTTTTGCTATATTTGCTTGCAAAACTCTTAACAACAGAGGCTGACGGAGAGAAATCGCAATAAGGTAGGTCTGTGATACAAGGGCGGAGCCAGAAATTTTTATTAATCTGAACTATTAAATAAATATATAAATATTTTTTAAAATTAATTATTAGTTCATATATATAAATTTTTAAAGTTAACCATAAAATTTTATTTTTTTTACTTTTCTCTATTTCTCTGTAACTTTTTCTTTTCCTACTTTTATCTAGTCGGTAACATATAAAAAAAAGAAAAAACTGATTTATTTTATTTTTTTAGTGGCAAAAATCATTTTACTCTTAATAAATCATTTTGTTTTTATTTGATGGTGTTTTTTTTGTCAGCATTACTAAGCTCCGTTCATCCTAAAATTTTAACCAGATTTTATTCAATATATTTTAAGATCCCTTATAAAATTTCAGCTCAATCTAATAGTCGAAGTGAAAATTA
>Ga0307517_10013533_pt1 | contig 11066 bp, 11 predicted proteins | sample 23_EM_MG_FD_194515 | JGI IMG/M metagenome (GOLD analysis project Ga0307517, IMG submission 194515) | Populus trichocarpa ectomycorrhiza microbial communities from riparian zone in the Pacific Northwest, United States - 23_EM | ecosystem: Host-associated > Plants > Roots > Unclassified | place... | reverse complement strand
TTGGTTTACCGCCCCCCCCCCCCCTCTCTATTTTTTAGAACGAAACCAGGGGCTACATGTTGAATTTTTGTCATTTACCATGTTGTGCATTTTAACGATGCAGGCAGTATCCATGGGCCTTCAAGTTGTTGCAGCAAGTTCTAATATGTTGGGCTCTGGAACTTTGTACCTATCTGTTGGTGGCATGCTAATGTGAGTACTCATTTTTCTTGTAAATGTTGAAGATGAATTTGATTATGTTAGTGCATTCATATAGAAAGGTATCAAATGCGATGTTGTTGTTGCCTTCATTTATGAGCATGGTGATCATCATTTTTATGTGGAAAATGTTATTTTAATTTGGCGGTACGTCCAACTGCTTGGGAACCTAGATGAATGACCCTAACCCACAAAATAAGCTTTGAGCATGCATGAATTAAATATCTAACAATGATATACCAATGAGCTTTGCTCAACTGGCACTAGTATCCCCTTTTCCCAAAAAAGTATCAAGTTCAAACCTCACTCACAGATTCATTGTGGAAGCGACTAGGAAGTAGGAACCAACCATCGATTTGCTAATATAAAATGCTAGCGATGGTTAACAGATGATGAATAAGGCGTTTTGATTGACAATGTCATTATGTGTTCCATAACTGAGAACTTCTCTGTTCAGGTTTGTCTTCACTTTTGCTATCGGAGCTGGTCCAGTTCCAGGCCTCCTCCTACCAGAAATCTTCCCCAGTCGAATCAGGGCAAAAGCTATGGCAGTCTGCATGTCTGTGCACTGGGTAATTTTCTTCTTCTGCGTTATTGTTTCTCTGCTCCCTGACAAGGACGAATTTTGAAATCATTTTTTTGTTATATTTATGAAACTTGACATGCCAAATATCAATTTTCTTAGGAGTGAATTAGGAAACTGGATTGTAGTGCATCATTTCAAGGATAAGTATTGCCTTTTGTATTTTAACTGCTCTTCTTCATTCAGGTAATAAATTTCTTTGTTGGCTTGCTGTTCTTGCGTTTGCTGGAGCAACTCGGACCACGGCTCTTGTACACTATCTTTGGTACATTTTGCTTGATGGCAGTGGTTTTTGTGAAGAGGAATGTCATGGAAACCAAAGGAAAATCACTCCAAGAAATTGAGATAGCCCTGCTTCCCCCTGAATGAGATCGGATCTCTTCTGAAAACGCCACCAGGAGAATTTTCCATGGTTGAGTGAAGCCGTTGCTTAAAAGTTTCTAAGGTACACCTACCTCAGTTGGGTGAGAGCTAAACAATACTACAGGGAGGGAGGGAGGGAGGGAGAGGGTAATAATAATAAAAATCCTACCTTCGATCAGTAGCTTTTAGCATTGATGCCCATGCATCGTGGAGCATTTACGAATACAGGGGACCGTGAAGTTTCCGTTGGCAACTCCGTCGACCATGAAAGCTCTCATGTAAAGCTCTACTGGTTTGGGTTTATGTTACCCCACCCTTCAAAAAAGACAATATGCATAACCTAGGGACTTGGTTCTTCGCAAAATTATGAGCGCATAAATATGTATGGTAAATTTATTATCTTTTTGAAGTTAAAATTGACTATTCGTGTTTTTATCATATCAAAAGATGAAGATTGTGCACTAAAGATCCAGGAGGCTGCTAGTCACATTTATTTCCCTTTCAATTTGTTTTATCAAATTGTATTTTGCTTGGAGTTGATGGGCTTGGGATTTTCTGTTGCGCACCATGCTACGGACATGCTTCAGTTTGAAATTGAGGTTGGAAATGTCTTTGTTCTGGTCACTATGTGTGATTGGTTTAGAGATGTGGTGTATAATTTTTTTAAAGTACAAATTATATTTTATAAAAACAAAAATACATGTGTTTTATGTAGGTTTTTTAAAAACCTTCACCTCCAAACCAAACACCCCTTAATCTTTACTACCATATGTTTACACCATTGAATTTTTGCTAAGAAAAGGCTCTAATTTCTACCATTTTTTCAACTTTTTTTTTTTAAAAATAGTAATCTTAAAAACTATTGCAATACCAAGCATATAATTTTTATTTTTTTTTATCCGGCCAATATGTTTTTGTGTAACTGTGTTTCAAACTTCTAATTTCATAAGTTAAAATAATTTTTTATTTATTTTGTATATAAAAACTAAACTTATAATAATTTAATTAAATGTAATTTTTTAAGATCACAATTAAAAATATATATTTTTAAACCATAGTGCAATGACACGCAAAATCAAGATACAGCAACTAGACCTGCAGGGCAGCACCTCTCATGATGAACAGAATAAACTCACATTGACGACAAGAATCATTGTTTTTCACTGATTTCACATCAATTTAAACGTATTTCCACTTTTCTATCAACATATTAAAATGATTTAAAATAATAAAAACAAATTAATACTTTTTAAACATGAAAACAAACACAAGGTGCGCAGCTATTCTTGCCAAACGTTTAAAACAGGGGTCGTCTTTGCCATAAAAAACCTCTGGAAATCCAAGGAGCAAAAACTACTTTGCCATGCCCAAAAGGAGACATACATTATCGCGCGCACCCTCCTCTTCCTTCATACGTCAACTCACCACATCCGTTTGAAATAGAACCAAAAATACTCAGCAACACAAGAAGGAGGACATCATAATATTAGAATATGGTTTTACAAGATGGAATTTTTTTAATAAAAAAACACACAACGCCCAACTGATTTAGGACAGCATTCATTTGTATTCTTGAACAAAACATAACTTAATTTCAAAATGTGAGGTGCCTCATGCTCTTTGAGCTCAGGAAAACTGTATGGAGAAACCATCCGAGGTGGTTTTGACACTCATGGGGCCGAAGTCATCAAAATCAGAATCAGATTCCCTATCATTGTAATCATGCCACAGACCAGGGGAATCCTCATCCTGCCCACTACTAGTTGAAGGAACCCAGAGATCAGAGAAGGGAACCGGAAGAGGCTCTTTGCTAAAGTACTCATCATGGAGCAATTCCATGGCTGTAGCTCTACTAGCTGGGTCATAGCAGACAAGCTTCTTGACCAGAGAGATTTCACCAGGGGAATGATTAGGGAGGCAGGCTTCTATGCCAGTGGGATTTTCCACCTTGGCAAAAGAAATTGTTCCGTAATCAGGAAGTTTTACACAGCCTGGCCAGACTTCCTCAGTCAAATTTCCCAAGACACTGAAAATTCTGCTAATTTGATCTATATCAGAAGTGCCTGGGAAGAGGGGTTTGAGGGTCAAAAGCTCAGCAAAAATACAGCCCAAAGACCACAGATCAACCTCCAGGCCATAGTCTGTGGATCCATAGAGCAGTTCCGGAGCCCGGAACCACCGTGTTCCAACACATGAAGTGAGTGAACCACACCCATCGTTTTCAGCATCCTCAGCCTCATATGAACAATAACTCTTCAACATATCATCTCCTAAGTCGCTTGCAGTGCCAGTTGCAAAACAAGAAGTATCTCCATCCCGAATACTCATTTCCTTATCAATGTCATCTAATGAACCCTGAATCTTGTAGTTGCCCATCTCTCGAAATGATTCTTCTCTACTAATCATACCTTGCTTTTCATTTCTATGTCCTTCTTGAGATGAGCTGTCTATCTCAGGAACAACTTCAGCTGGTGGAGTAGCATGTTCCTGAAATAATGGGTTCTGTTCATATGGTTGAATGTTCTCATCGGCTGCAACGAACCCAGGCTCCATGAGTATCCTCGCCTGGAAATAAAGTAACAATTAGCTTTTCACAACTTGAAAACTATAGAGAGAAAAACTTCAACTCGTCACCACATCAACATTCACACAGAGCACCAATCTCACCAAAACATTAAGAAATGCCAAAGCAGAGTAGAGATTATGAAGAATGCACGGACCTCAAATGATCATTGAAGTAAGATAAGAAATTCGAATCCCTTTTTTTGCTGAATTTCTTTCTTCCATTCAAACAAAATGCATCAAAGACCATGAAAAACTGATCTAGCCAATTCAAAAGGCAGACCTAAAGCATCAAAGATTTAACATTTACTCGCTAAATGCAATATTTTATGCATAAATGGATACTGATACAAAAAACACTCGATCTAAAACATTTGTTTACTGCAGCAAGATCCAATACAGACACTACCATAATCAATCAATCTCCTTAAAAAAGAAAAGAAACCCATTATTTACCTGGCCAAAATCAGCCAACTTAAGAACCCCATCGTCAGAAACCAACAAATTACTAGGTTTCAAATCACGATGCACGATCATATTCCGATGACACGCATCAACCCCGCATAAAATCTGAACCATCCATCTCTTAACTTCTCCAACACTAACGCCAACACCATCATCCCTCTTTTCCCCTTGCTTAATAACAGCAGCCAAGTCAGTTCTCAAGAACTCCAAAACAAGCACAGCGTCCTCGTCTTCTCTCCAAAAATACTCGTGCAAAACGACGACGTTTGGACAATTCTGGAGGACCTGCAATGCCTCGATTTCTCTAGATGCAGACTGGTAGTCGTGGATTTCTTTGAGAGCCACTGTGAGATTGTCGGAGTGACGCCTGGCTTTGTACACGTCGGAGTAGGCGCCGGAGCCAATTCGCTCTTGGATTTCGTATTTGGATATGATTTCGGGTCGGGTGTGGATGCTCCAGCTCTTTGCGGGCGGCGGAGATCGGTCCATTATGTGTTTTGTGGCAGGTTTTGATTGGAGTTCTTCCTTTCTCTCCTTTTTGTCGGAGCTTCGCTGTGTTGTTTTTGGGTTTATATATATAAAGTGGTTTTATTTTTAAATAATTTTTGATAAAATCATTTTTTCCCACTTTTTTTTTAAGATTAAGAGAGTATTTGGTAACGTGGTTGTGGTTGTTTTTCAAATAATTTTTCATGTTAAAATGTATATCAATGATATTTTTTTTATTTTTTAAAAATCATTTTTGATATCAGCACATCAAAACGATCTAAAATATATAAAACATATTAAATTTTAACAAAAAAAATTAAATATTTTAAAACATAATTTGCACGGTGTTCCAAACAAATTATAAAAGATACACTAAATGAGTCTACATGTTAATTAAAATTAACCTTTTTTTTAAATGAGGAACTCCTAAATTTAAATATAAAACATAAATAAAAAAAACATATTTTTTTATTCTATGAAACTTTAATAATATAATAAACTAGTTATTTGACTGTGTTTTGTTGCGGGTTGTAAACTTCGTCATGGGTGAACACACTTCTAAGCACAACATCTCTTTAGGAATCACACTTCTAAGTAGTTTATTGACTCGATTGCAAAGGGAACACGCTGGAATTTCAACAGATGACATGGCAGTTGATATGACAGCGGGCACTGATGTGGCATATGAAGTTGACGTTGCAGATGAGACATGGCGAATTGGATCTGACGTGGCTGTTGTGATGGCATGTCTAGTGAGGACTGACATGGCAGTTGTGGCTGGTGTTATAGTGCAGGGAATGTTTGAGAACGCAGCTGTAGCTTCGTTTCTAAAAAAATTAATATTTTTTTTATTAAAATTTAATGTAGTTTATATATTTTGGATCGTTTTGATGTGTTGATGTTAAAAATAATTTTTAAAAAATAAAAAAATATCATTAATATATATTTTAATACGAAAATTTATTTGAAAATCACCTGCAACCACACTGTCAAACACACTTTTATAGATGGTGTGGCAAGGGTTAATTAATTTGGCTTGAAAGCCTTATGTGACTTCCTTGTTGCCATTGCCGACGACGATGGTGCAAGGGACGTGGATTTGTGGTTCTTTGTCTGCGTGGGATCGGCGGCGTGAAGGATCTATCGTGGACTCCGTGACCGTTCTGCTGGACCTTCGAGGATGCGGTCTTGGGCTGTTGTGAGATTGAATCACGGTTGTCACAGCTGGTTGAACGAGGCAGTGGCTGTGGCATCGTGGGTGGAAGCGACCGAGTCTATTGTGGTGAGTGGTGGCTCCTGTCAGCTTGTGATGCTGATCAGTTGATTGTTGAAGACAAAGATTTTCTGCTTGTGGCATGAGAGATCTGGCCAGTTCTTAAAGATGATTACTTTTTTTTTTTCAGCTGTAAATTGAAAGACCGAAGGGATTTGTTATTTTTGTCTAGATCAGTTGCTAATGATCATCCTAAAGATTTTCACAAGCCTGCTCTAATAGATTGTTTGATTGTAAGAAAAACAAAAAATTCAAAGTTTTAATATCCAAATTGATTCATAACAATGAAGAAAAAAACCAGAAAAGAAAAAAGAATTCAGGAAGAGAAGTTGTTATTTTTATTTAATCATTAAAAACTCTAGAAAAATATATAAACAGCATAATCATAAAATATCCAACCATGAAGCTCTACACATCAATGACAACTGTTTAAAATAGATAATTTAAATAAATAAAATAAAACAATATAATATATACAAATGAGCTCAACGACTGGATCACCGCATATCGTCTTCGTCGTAATATAGATATGGTGTCCTCACTACAACCAAATATAACCCTAAACCAGGACAGATCGCTGGGGGTACATGCAGATGCGACCTTCTGTACAAAAATATTAAATGATGATGATGAAACCATATCAGTCACTGCTATCCTGGGTCTACGTACTTGATGTTGGACTGGCAGAGAAAGTGAGTAGCCTGAAAAAGTGTGCAACATGGCCGTGGGGCCATCATGATCCATCTAATCGAGAGGTTCCTAATTTATGGTCTTGCTCGAAACAGACAGGGATGGTGGTTGATCGAGATGATACCATCGCCACATTCATGAATCAACTACCTACTTTTCCTGCTTATTGAAGAGGAGTTTCGAACTTTGTTTTCGAATTTGTGCCCACTATTTCATGTAAAATCTGTAAGACTGTAACTTTCAGAAAAGACGCTCAATTTGATTACTCCAGTAGTTTTTCTCAAGGATTCTCTGGTTATGTAAAATAGAGAGTAATCAATCAACAAGCATCAATATTCCATAACTTTTTTTCTTCTTTTTTTTGTCTTCTAAAGAAACATTATATATACCATCCTTTTAGTTGAAAAAAGGCAAACAAGTTATACTAAACTTGAAATAAATTTACTTCACTACATTAAAATTACAAGAGAGAATGAACAATTCCCTCCATGCTGCTTCTAATCAAGTTTGTAAGACAAGAAAATTGCTCCTCCATAATATTCCATACACACAAAAAAAAGAAAATTATAGATGCAATCAGCTGCCAGGAACCAGCATTGAATACTCAAAAGTCCCTTCAAAAACAACGATGCTTCAAGAGGGGGGTGTTTTTCAATCCATCCTGCCATCATCAACCTATGCGACACAACCTCCACACACGATGCTCCTGCAGTAGATAAAAAGCACTAGCCTATTTAACGGAGAAGGTTAAGTATCTATGCATGTAATTAAGATATTGCAGGCGAGGAAAGGGATGATTCAACTGCTCAAGTTCAGAAATATAATGGATTCAACCTTGGTTGACCATAATGATGAAGAGAAGACCACAGCTACTCATGACTCCTGACTTGTTTATGGTTGACACCAAAATCAAATACTAATATATATCTGTTTTAACAGTAAAGGCATCCCCTCGAGCTACCTTTTGCACACCGAGAATGTTGGGTTTAAACAGGACATCCACACATGGAATAATACTTATCTTCCATGTTGGGTTTTAAACAGGACATCCACACATGGAATGTTGCATTCGCATTTCTTGTGGCTTTCTCTAAGATTCAAAATCTAGATGATAACATGGGGAGACAAACTCACTTACCAACTAAAGTAAGCCACTAAGGGTTGGACTTCAATATTCTTTGGTTCCTGCCAAATACGCAACTCGACTAATGTATCCATTTTTGGATTCTCAATGTCAAGGTTAGAAGTCCAAATAGTCTAACAATCAAACGAGGGAAGAAAAAAGGCTAATTAACTTGTAATTGGTTGCGAGAAACCTTCCCTTTGCCGAGCCTCTATTTCTTCCCACTCCCTTTTTTTCTTTCTATAGTTAATGAAGCCTCTATCTTGCAGGGCATGCCCAAGTTTGTGAAATTACTTTTTATCATCTACTACCTAATTCTACTTTATTTGGCAACAGCGATGCAGTAGAGCAATGAGAAATATCAAACAAGAGAAAGCAGAATGAAGTACTAACGCAATAGTGCAACCAGCACTTCGGCTCCTTTTCTTCCTTGCCATCTCCTTCCTCCTTGGAGGTTGAATAACAACCTTGATTGCAGTATCAAAAACAGCTTTGACATTCTGAATGATCAAACCACAAATCATTTCATGCACTAATCATCGCAAAGAAAAAGAAAAAATGGACCTTCAGAGCACCATATAAAACATTTCTCAAAGCTAAGAATCACGCAAGTAATCTACCTGCTGAGTCTTAGAGCTGCACTCAATATATGCTGCTGCACCAATCTGTTTCCTGAGCTCCTCCCCCTAGTTATATAACATAAGCTCTTTGTAGCAACTGTATGCCACACAAGAAAAATAAACTCACAATTGAAGCCAAAAATCAACAAATACATACCTGAGCAGATGTTATGACATTAGAGTTCATATGATCAACCAGATATCCTCTGTCTTCACGAAGGTCTGTAACAGATAAAATATTAAAACCTAGTAAAACACATAAAAAGCTATCTAAATAGACACACATGGTCAGGATCAAATTTCTATTTTTCGAACTTGCTTACCCAATTTCGTTCCAACAAGAACAATCGGAACATTTGGTGCAAATCGACGCAGTTCAGGCATCCACTGAAAAATCAAATTGGATGGAAAGCCTCAGTTATTAATAGATCGAGATATCTAATTCAGAAACAAAAAGCTCCTGAAGAAAATAGCCAATGTCTAGAGTCCAGGAATTACATTAATGTCAGGTGAGGGAGCGCAGAGCAAACAACAATACAAGAGGGTTTAATTTGAAATGAATAATAGTATGAGACTTTTTTCCAAGAATGATCTTAAAATATCCTTGACAATTGGAAAGTGAAAAGATAAGAAAAAGAAAAGTAGGAAAAGACATCAGCATTAAAGTTTGTACCTTCTTAAGAACATTTTCGTAACTTGCCCTACTAATTAATGAGAAAGCCAGCACAAATATGTCTGCACCTCTGTAACTGAGGGGCCTCAGCCTGCTGTAATCCTCCTGACCTTCAATTAAGTTTAAGTTAAAGTAATTAGTCATAAATTTAGTTGCAACCAGAACCTAACAACAGACTCTGAAATTATGACAGGCAGCATTAGAACTTAAAAAGGCTTGGTTTATGGGGACATCCAAATACCTGCAGTATCCCACAGTCCCAAATTGACAATGCTCCCATCCACAGCCACATTAGCACTAAAATTATCAAACACTGTGGGTATATAATCCTGGGAAGAGCAAACAAGAAATATGGGTCTGTGAGAGAGGAATATCCTCATATAGCCATTAACCAAAAACTTTCAAAAACTCTTACTGAAACCTTGACCAATAACGATGAAGATGCAAAAACCAACCAAAAAAAAAAAAGCAATCTTTAAATAGACCCATACGGAGAAATGTCATGGGAAGTCATAAATGGAGCCAATTAAAGCAGCAAAGCCAAAAAAAAGTGAGAGAAGGGTTGTTAATGTCAAGTGGTTGAGCGAGGATGGGGATGTATGTCTTAAAACCAAAAAAAAAAAAGACTTCTTACAGTAGGGAACTTGTTGCTGGTATAACAAATGAGCATACAGGTTTTGCCAACAGCTCCATCTCCAACTGTAACACATTTAATGAACTTGGAAGCACTCATCTCCTCTTAAACCTGAGAACAACTTGCACAGTAACTCTTCTTTTAACTACAGCAAGAGAGTTTGGGATATATTAAACCCTCTAAAAGGTTGAGTTAAAGCAAAGAAAGATGCTTAAAGAAGGAAAAGTTGAACCGAAGATGTTAAAAAAGCAAGTGAAGGGCGAGCTTGAAATGTAGAAAGCTGTATGGTCTTTCTCTCGGGTCTCTATTTTTGTTGGAGGGAGAGAGGGGGGAGAGAGAGAGAGAGAGAGAGAGAGTTACTGTCTTTAGTCAAAGGTCCATCGCTCTTTATCGTCCCTCTCAAGAAATTTCAAAGCCAACAGAAATATTTTTTGAAATGCAGAAAACTGGGTCCCTCTCTCAAACGGCAACTATTCGATCCCTGCCGTTTGGATGGCTTTGATGCCTCATCCAATGTTACGGAGTAGCGTTTTGGTTTTTAATATTTTAAAAAAAATATATTAAAAAAATATTTTATACGTTTTAAAAATTATTTTTAATATTAATAAAATTATGTAAAAATATAAAAAAATTAATTTTAAATAAAATTGCTGGAGTTAAATTCGAGTCTGAATTTTTATTTTCTAAGCTGAGTCTTAAAGCTGTAGAAAGAAAAATGAATATTTTAGGCAGGTAGTAAAAATACAAGCCTTCAAGTGAAAAAAACAACTCTCTGTTCTTTATGTGCCATCGCATAATATAAAAGAGAAAATCAAGTCTCGGTAACATCAACTCGAGAGCATGCAAGAAAACAACAACGAGAAAAACAGAGCAGTAGCCAGCGTTTCTGTAGCAGTGTTTGTTTTTTTCATGGCGCTTAGCTTTTTTAATTTTTTTTAGTTAAATTTTTTAAAAAATATTTTTTTTATTGGTTTAATACATTAATATAAAAAATAATTTTTTTAAAAAATATATTATTTTAATATATTTCTAAACTAAAAATACTTTTAAAAATAACCACCGTTGTAATTTCCAACATAATTTTAAAAAGTGTTTGAAAACATGTTAACCCTCATCTTTAAAATCTTGAATTTTTTTTCTTTAAGATTAATTTTTGTTATATTTCTAGATAATATATTGTTATCAACTTAAAAATAATTTTAAAAAATAAAAAGAATTATTTAAATATATTTTTAAATAAAAAATATTTTATAAAATAATTATTAGCAAAGACATAAACAGTCAACTAGTCGCTAGCTAAAAAACAGTACAAATGTTTAAAAATTGGTTTCTTTCCCGACAATTGAAATGCGACCGTTAGGTAATATTGGACTGATAAATATATAATACAAAT
>Ga0307517_10013532_pt1 | contig 11067 bp, 9 predicted proteins | sample 23_EM_MG_FD_194515 | JGI IMG/M metagenome (GOLD analysis project Ga0307517, IMG submission 194515) | Populus trichocarpa ectomycorrhiza microbial communities from riparian zone in the Pacific Northwest, United States - 23_EM | ecosystem: Host-associated > Plants > Roots > Unclassified | place... | reverse complement strand
CGTATGTCGCTTTCCTTCTCGAGACACCCCGACTTAACAATCACGTTAGGTTATCTGGTCATACATCGGGTTCAGCAACGTTAACTACGCCCTCGCCGAAGTCAAGGATCCCAAGCGGACCGTACGCATCGCCGGGCCCCTCGCTATCGGGTCACCCTCCTTTATTTGCTCGCTAACTTCGCCTACTTCGCCGGGGCGACTAAGGAGGAGATCACCGGTTCCGGACGACTCATCGCTGCGCTACTATTCAGGAATGTCTACGGACCTCGCGCGGAACGGGCTCTGTCTGTTTTCGTTGCGCTTTCTGCTCTCGGGAACGTATTGAGTGTGATATTCTCTCAGGGACGAGTCAACCAAGAGCTTGGAAGAGAAGGGATTCTCCCGTTCAGTAAATTCTGGGGATCCAATCGATCATTCAATGCACCCCTTGCTGGTCTTGGACTTCGTGAGTTTCTTTAGACGGTTCTAAGATAATCATGCACATTCTGATTTCTGAAAGACTGGGCTATCTGTTTGATTGTCATCTTCGCTCTACCTCCTGGAGATGCTTACAATTTTGTTATCAATGTTGTACGTTTATTCTTCGTCTTCTATTTTTGCCTCCAGTGTTGAAGTTCATTCAGGTCTCATACTCCCTCTCAATCATCAACGCCGCGATCTCTTTCGGGATCGTCTATCTTGCCTACCGACCATACCCGGACTGGCCCCGAGTCGGAATCCCTGCACAAGTTGCGGCTAGATTCTTTGGCGCCGTCAATGTTTTCCTCTTCGTCGTCCCACTTACTAATCCCCCTATTGGCGCGGACCCATACACCTCTCTTCCTTACTGGACCCATGCCGTCGCAGGGTGGGCAGTGTTCGGCCTCGGATTTTTGTACTGGGTCTTTTGGGCGCAAATTTCGCCCAGGGTTGGGAAATATAAGCTGTATAGGGTGGAGGAGCGGGATATATAAGGATGGTTTAAGGAGACATGTTTTCAAAACCGAGAAGATTCAGTGACAGTCACGGACATGGCAAGACCTTTCTTTTGTGTGTCCTACGTATCGGAGCCATTGATTGGTATGATATACTCTGTATTATTATACCTCATAGAAGCGATATCCCATTCTTTTCTTGTTGACAACTGCGGAAAGATCGTCCTTACGTCTATTTTTGATTGCGAGTGCGACGGAAGTTCAGTAGCCCAGCAAATCTGATCGCAGTCGGGGGTGTTCTACATAGCAGCATTACTGGAATAAAACGCGAACATCTGAAGATGACTAGAGTTCACATCTAATTAGAATCGTCGACACTCATTAGTTGGCTGAATTGCTCACCCCAATCCCACCTGACGGTACCGGCATGTCCACACGAGAATGGAGCACCTCCAGCCAGTTGGGGTCATATGGCATTTTCAAAAGGTGGACAGGTTCAATATCGATGGGAGTGGTATACCCATCGAGTGGGAAGGGTAAACTGCTGTTGATAAAATAGATGCGCATTAATCCGGGACGATGGGCCAGATTCATTTCTGTGTCAGAGGCACCACCCGGGAGTCGCCAGTCCAACAAGGCATGCATCTCTTCCATCGAGGCGCATCTGGCTGAAATGATACAATGCGCGAACTTGAGCTTGCATTTGGCACCGAGTCGGACTTTGAACACAGTGGTGGTGGTTTTTACATGGAGGAGGAAAGCGTAGTTGTCTGGGTGTTAATGTGTTGGTCAACAAGGATAGATTTGGGGTGCGCGATGCCAGCTCACCGATCCTTTCCCAATCAGAATGAAGCCCGAGAGCACTGACAGCAGCACGAGAAAAAGGTCCTGATTCTGTGCACCACGCTTCGAAGGATTTGTGCTTCAGCGCTATTTCTTCACCTTGCTGCTCCCGAGTATCACGAATATCGTTAGCATTGCGACATATGGGCTTGTGTCCCGCTTTCCAATCGGCCTTCTGGCATGCTTTGCTCTGGAACGGGAAAAATCATTGATCAGCCTTAAACCGCACTGGACGAGCTCGCATCGGAGCTAGGTTATTTGACGCACACAGTATCGAATAAGCTTACAAGAGCTACACGTCATCAACGGTTGTCCAGGCGGCAGGCACAGTGGACAAGAGCTTGCGCAGACTGTGGATCGGATGTGTTTTCTGCAATTCTCGCAAAGCTCTGGCATGATAGAATACGACCGGAGGGAATTAAGGAGGGCACTGGAGAAGAGCTCCAAACTGTCGATCTGCAAAGGTCGAACCTCGAGGGAAGAAGTAGATCCTCAGTGTTGCATTATCAACGAGGTTGACAGTTCTTCGATTATAATAGTGCACAGCATTTCTTATTTCAGCGCATTGCCGTCGACTCGGCGCGGTGCGACGTCTTGAAGAACTGGCTCTGGCTGTTGGACTCTCGGACAGAAAAGGCAACCAAATATCGTCTTCTATGTTCACAATTAATCAGTCTCGACAAAAAATATGCGCTTCAGTGGCAATGGTACCCAGTAAATTTAAATATGTATACTTGCCACTGCCAGTCAAATGTTCCCATCAATAGAGATTTGATTCCGGGTGGCTCTATCATGATCCTACCCTATTGTGTCCTTTCGTTGAAACTCTTAGCGAAGATACGAGTCCGCGAGTTGTTTGCCTTCAATGTTACCAGCACCGTACGGCAACTAGTGGATGCGATCTTTCGATGACGGGCACCGAGTCACAAATCCCGAGGTTAAAACTACGACTATAGCAACTGTTCGCCAGACGGTTCAGCAAACACAAAATAAGAGACTGTTTTCATAATGGCGATCAGGGCTGGAGACCCTTGATATTAAGTAAGAACAAGGGTTTACGATCACGAATACCCACAGCGGTCAAGAACTAAAAACACCTGCCCAAGACTATCAGTAGAAATCGAACAGCTGACAGTTGACATGGTCAAATGTTATATATTGAGGGTTCGACCGGCGTCTCAAGAGAGGGAAGGAATAGCGAGAGCCACAAGCTAGAGCCGAGTACGAGCGCAAGATGACAAGTCCCAAGTCCCAAACAACGCAGAGAGGAATAAATATTCCGCTTGCACTCGTTAGCCAACGAAGAGTTAAAAAGGAGAGGATGAAAGGAGAAACGAATAGGAAATGATAATAGAGAAATGTGGTGGGAATTCCAAAATAAGCCTGAGAACATCAGGGAGAGATAAGCGTTTACGGGCAACAATCCGAAGCACTGCTCGGCCCCAGCTACTACCCAGACTCGTGCAAGATATCCAAAGCAAGCTGCAATGGGCGGGTTGGAAACCTCGAAAATTGGAGCTTGCATGATCACCTATTTTGTTAGATCGAGGTTAGATATGAAGGTATGAAGGGATAAGACTTGGATAAGACACGACATGAGACGGCGAACTCGTGGTGCTAGGGCAAATAAAACAAGGAAAATTGGAGAGAAGGGATGTTGGATGGTTGAAAAGAAAAACGGCTGGTTCACAGCACGCTTTGTACGTGACTCGAGGCCGCCAGCGACATCGAGATCAAGGGAGGATGAGAGAGGCAATGTGTGACATGTCACATGTCACATTGCCTTTCTTACTACTGTTTCGACCAACGAGGTACCATGCGGGACGCTCTTTCCAAAAATAGGAAGATTGAGTGTCCTCATGGCCGTTCTATTGCCTGACTTCTGGGAGTCATAGCGAGGATCTGTCGTATTCGACGTACTACTCACCTCCCGTAAGCTCGTCACGATGGCGGCTCGAGCTTATCGTCCAATCGCGATCATTTATAGCTCCAAGATCGGAAAGCTGACAAGCAGCTTTCATGACAACGTGGCGTTCTCTATATACTGGACGACCCACTTGATACCTCTCTTCTCCGGTCTATCTCTTCTTCCATTGCTTCAGCCTCAGACTTCTTCGACAAGGTGAAGTCCTTCTCCGCCGTTCCATTGACTTTGAATGAAAGCATAGCAAGAAGATGGCCAACGACTTGAACAGCCGAGCTAATAACCTCAAGATGGCGGTAACTAGCGTCACTGCTGGATGTTGACCTGCTGCTTACCGTTCTTTGCCTGAAGCTCGTGAGTCAGGTAACTAGCGAATAGCCCCGTCCTTGCTCACCTCGACTTGTGGCTTCAGAGAGTACGTCGCTCAAGAGGGCTCATTGAAACTTAATTTTGCTTTGGTTAACACCACGCCCGTTGTTATAGAATGTGAGTCTCCCCAAATTCTGGGAAAGATAACAATCTCACGACTTCGAGGAGTTGGTACGCCATAGTGTATTTTCACATATAAGGCAGGATAATTAAGAGGGCATCCGACGGCCTACTTGTAGAAGGTATAGTGGTTTATTCAAAGACGGGAAAATGAATGACCTGGATTGCTGATGCGCCTCTGACAGGACGTGAGGGCTGTACCCAACGTCGTGCTGAGCATAACTGACTAAACCTGACTGGTGATGGGTGACTTTAATCGCCTGTGGACAGGAGGTATGCCTGCTTCGATGTGGAGTACGGCAACGCTTCAACGCTGATCTCGATCCAGGATGTGGGTCACTTTTAGTAATCAAGATAGATTCTTTCGCTCACGAAATGGTAACGTTGTGGGCTATAAATTGTATGTATTTGAATACCTGGGGTGGAGAAACTAAACCGTAACCCTGAGCAGGACAAGTTGCTTGAATTTGAGGTGGAGAACATCAAGCCCTTCCAATACCATGTCTGCGCATGCTCTGATCTTGTTTCACGTATTCCCGCCACAGACCGTGCGCCGTTTCCTCAAGTGATGATGTTGATCTCACTTCCGCCCATTCCCACCCACAGTTGGTACGTGATCACCTAAATTGAGCACCGGCAGTCATCGATCTGATTTCCGCTCATTCTCGCTCACAGATCGTGCGTCATCTCCTGAATTGAGCACTTGGCCATATTGATCTCATTCTAATTGTCACCCACAGGTACTGTGTTATTTCCGGACTTGAATGCCGACGGCCATATTGATGTCATTTCGTCTATTCTCACTCATAGGAAGTGCGTCGTCTCCTGAAGTGAGCACTGACAGCCATGTTGATCTCATTTCTGCCCATTTTTACTCACAGCAAGTGTGTCGCCCGCTGAATTGAACACCGACAGCCTTGTTGATCTGATTTTTTGCAACAGGCAGTCCGTCGTCTCATGAATTGAGCACCTAGAGTCATGTCGATCTGATTTCCGCCCATTCTCGCCCGCAGATCGTGAGTCGCCTGCTGAAATGAACAAACAGCTCATTTCGCGCCTTTTGGCTTATAGAACGTGCGTTGCTGAATTGAGCACTGACAGCTTGTGGATCTCATCTTGCGCCTTTTGGCTTACAGGATGTGCGTTCTTAATTGAGCACTGCAAGCTCATGAATTGAACACTGAGAGTTATGTCAATGTTATTTCCGCCCATCCTCACCTGCAGCGCGTGCGTGTTCCACTTGAGCACCGACAGCCTTGTGGATCTCATTTCACTGATTTTTTCCTACAGCAAGTACGTCGTCGCCCAAATTGAGCACCAACAGCTATGTTGATCGTATTGCTGCCCATTATCGCACTCAGGGAGTGCGTCATCCCCAGAATTGAGCACCAACAGCTAGTCATATTGATTTCATTTGCGCCCATTCTTCCCCACAGGAAGTGCGTCGTCTCCTGAATTGAGCACCAAGGGCCATGTTGAGCTCATTTACGCCCATTCTTCCCCACAGGCAGTGCGTCGTCCCCAGAATTGACCACCAAGGGCCATGTTGATCTCATTTGCGCCTATTCTTCCCCACAGGCAGTGCGTTATCTCCAGAATTGAGCACCAAGGGCCATGTTGATGTCATTTGCGCCTATTCTTCCTCAGTTTGTGCGTCGTCTCCTGAATTGAGCACCAACGGCCATATTGATCTCATTTGCGCCCATTCTTGCCCACAGGGAGTGTGTCACCTGAGTTTAGCACCCACAGTCATGTTGATCTCATTTTGCCCCTTCTGGCTCACAGCTCGTGTGTCATCTCCTGAATTGAGCACTGACAGCCGTGTTGATCTCATTGCCTCCCATTCTCGCCCATAGCAAGTGAGTTGTCTCCTGCATTGGCTGTCAACAGCCATGTTGATCTCATTTCCATCCTTTCGCACCCACAGACTGCATGTCATCTCCTCAATTGAGCATCAACAGCTATTTTGACCTCATTTTCCCTCGTTCTTACCTACAGATTGTGTGTCGTTCCCTGAATTGGGCACTGAGTGCGACATTAACTCATATCTGCCCACCCTCACTTGCAGAGCGTGCGTTGTGTCCTGAATTGAGCAACAATAGTGACATTGACTTCATTTTTACACATTCTCGCCCACAGGCAGTGCGTCGTCTCCTCACTCCAACCCCAATAGCGACGTTGATCTCATTGCCACCCATTCTCCTCCATAGTATGTGTCATCTCCCAAACAAGGTACGTCGATCTACTTTTCGCCCATTCTCGCCCACAGATTGTGTGCCATCTTCCCAATTGCCTACTCACAAGGCTATTGATCCCCTCTAGGCTGTACGTCTACTCCCTAGTTTTTTTAATCTTCTGCTCATTGAATATTATAGATTGTGAGCCTCTACTGCGCTGTTGTAATAACGCTCTCACAGATTGTGTACCAGTCCATTTGTTTGCTATTGCACTCACCATTTGTTCCTCTACCTCATCAGAAAGTTTGTTATCTCCCTCTCTGCCTGCTTGAGACAACTTATGATATCTTTACCAGATCGTATGCCCTGCTCTAATGCTCCACTACCTCTTCACCTGAGCTTTCCTCTTTTCCCAGATTGTGAGTTGAGGCTTTCTCAATCCTAACATCTATTGACACGGAGTACTTTTCAGATGGTGCGATTCACTCGCTCAAAAGCCAGCATATTGCATATTCAATCCATTTCTCTTTGCACTGTTAGGAAGTACGCCAGGGTTCATGGTTGACTTCTGTCCTGCACTGATTTGCGTGTATATAATCTTCTAGGCTGTTCGTTGTTTTCTATCCTGTAGCGCACTCTTTGACATTAATATTCGTTCTCTTACAGGAGGTTTGATGTCTGGTATTACATGTTGACCTTTACCTCTAACAGTTTCGTTCTATTATATCCGACCTTATCCATGCATTCAGAATCAAGATGTATGTGATATGCCTCCGTTTACCCAACCTCGTACTGAATCTGTGATTCTTTCAGGAGCTTGTAAGAGCCTGTTCAGTAACAAATTGATTGCCATATTCTCAACAAGGGGGTGACAGGAGCTTAAAAAAAGATATACCGTTGAAATTTTTTTTAAGGCCTTGAAGGAGGGACTAACTAACTGAGTGTGGGAATTTATTACTAAATATGTATAAATGGTGTGCAATCGTGCAATTTTCATCTCTTTTGTCGTTTCCTGCGACTATCGGATGCAGTGCATGATTTGCAAGCCCAGTGCTGCATCCTGAAGTCAAGATAAACACATCTCATGTGAAACTATCCTGCACAGTAAGTATCCACCATTTCTCCAAAGATGGATGGACTTACCCATCTTGGCTTGCAACCAGCTTTATTACACTCAATAAGGCCCTCGCCACATTCAATATCGCTCCCTGTAATTATCTCCATGCAGTCGCACTCATACAATGTAGATAGGTGCTTCCCACGGCGCTTTCGACTCCCTCAACCTTCCGTAACAGGTAGAATATCCGCGACCTCTGGCTTGTGGATGCTTTCGGCGGATGAGTTTAAATCTGGGTTGACATCTATACCAGGATCTCGAGTGACTTCTTCTGGGCAGAGAACATGTCCATCAGAGTTAATGGTAAGGTTATCAGGATTCTAATAGTGGAATGATTCAACTGAATAATGAGTAAGTACGAGTAGGAAATGCTCACTTCTGACACTTTCTTCATCAGTGTTTTAGGCGTGTAGGGGGGGGGAAAGTTGTTCGATGTTTCGAACATAACTACTCTCATTCAAATTGATTTATTGGATTGTTGCTGTGGCTCGATGTGTGGGCTAAATGATGGGCCAGGTTCTGGAAAGTAGGGATTATCACGGGTAACCCTGGGGTATTCCAGGGCTACCCGTACCCATACCCGAGAAAACCTGTACCCGCGTTCAAGGGTAGGGGTTTCGGTGGGTTGGGGTCCGGGTTTTGCAAAAACCTGGGGGTCCTCCAACCTGTGGTGGGTATACCTCTAAAACCAACCAACAAACCTCGCAACAGCAGTGCAGGTGTCAATTGATGCCGCCATGCAGCATTGCGAGGTTATGGATTGAGTTGTAAGGAGGTGGAGGAGGCAGGAACAGGGTCAGATCCACCTGTAGCTCGCCGTTGTACGCAAGAGAGGTGGGGGATGGAGAAATGGGGTCGAAACAATGTAAAACGCAGGGTCGGTTGACCCCACGCAAGGTTGAACTGCGCAATGGGGCCGAAAGACCCATCGCCGGCTGCCCCTACCAACGAACACGAGGGTGAGGTGTTGAACATGAACGTTTCGGCCTGTGTTTGGTATTTCGTTCTTGCATTGGCTTGGAGATGCATTCGCTGGCATTGGTTCGAGGGAGGCGGTGGTGTGGTATGTATGTGGGGCGCGGAAGTGGCCAGTGCATGTCCTAACGTGTTTTCGATGTCAGTAGGTAGCACAGAAGGTAGGTGAGAGGAGGTGAACCGAGCATGGCTCGCCTCCTTGCGTACCTTGCGGGTCTCCCACACCATGGGTCTCCCCTTGTATTTCCTACCTGCTCCCAACTCATACACCATCCCAAAATCCATCAACGGTGGCCTACACCCCTTGCTGGAGGGGAAAGGCCAGGTGGCAGTGAGTTTGGGTGAGGAAGGACCTAAAAAGCATGAAAAAAGTTAGTGCGCATATGGTAAGAGGGTTGTAAATGAATTACTTATCTTTTAACACCCCCTGCCGCATTCGTTGAGTCCAGAGGCATGTTGTGGGAGTGGTAGAAAGCGAGATCAGCCGTGATGAACACCGTTGATCTCGATTCAAACTCCGAAAAAAACTCGTTCCGTCGAGAACGCATAAATGCAGGCCATTTAGTTGGAGTTATAGCATTAGAAAGAGTAATACTAATTTCATTAATCAACCCATGGGTAACCCGCCAACCCTTGCTGAGGGTACGGGTACGGCAAGGGTCGGAAAAACTGAACCCGTACCCTTACCCCAGTGTACCCTACCCGAAACCCGCACGGGTTCTTAAACCCATGATAAACCCTACTGGAAAGTCAGTCACCCATTTCGGGCATGGGCCTGATGCGTGATTTTTCCCAACTTTTTCCAGCCAAAATTGGGCCAAAGTCAAATTTTTTTTAAGGGCCTTCGGGCTGGACTAACTAACCCACGTGATATCTCAGACTCTTTTACTGTCACCCCCTTGATTGTCAAACAAATCGACGCAGTTGCTTGCGTGCGTGACATTAGATAATGCCATCATGGCCCATCATGGCCCATCAAACCGTTTGCTGGCAGCCTGGAAGAAGCACAACTTGTTCAGCTTTGCTTCACTAGCTCTGAAAATGTGATGCCGGCAAAATGCCGACCCCGCACCCCACTGCCCCCTCGCCCAAATATTGCACCAGTCGTGTCGGGGTGGTCACATAAATATGTAGTTCAGCTCTCCTGGGGGACCCACGTCGCTGATGTTGTGGAAATGGGCCTAAGTGGACAGGCAGAGAAAACTGAACCGAGGCTGCTGGCAAGGCACCATCAACTCCATCAACATCGGACAAGATGGGTAAGTGGGTTAGGGTTAAAAACCTTTCCCTTAAACAACCCACAAAGATCCCCTGTTTCTTGTTATTTTTTCTAGGTTAAGTACTCTGTAAATAATCTTGAACCAGATTCTCTAAAAAAAATGAGGAAATTCCTATTCCTACAGGCTGTCCATGAAGAAATGTAGTCCAGCTTATGCCTAAAGTCTAAAGGTTCCGAAAGAGTCCTCAGGGCGTCACAGTCCCAATTTAGAGGGTCACACAAATCTGCGTTGCAACTGCATCGATTTGTTTGAGAATCCGGCAATCAATTTGTTACTGAACAGGCTCTAAAGGTCTTTTCCACTTAATCGAAACAAACAACTCATCCGTCCGCCTTCGTCCACTTGTAGGATGTCTGTCAACCCCTTCCTTTTCCTGATCCATTTCCGCTGACCTATCGTTATCCCTGCCTACTTAGCTTGTGCGTAGTTATTTATCTCAAGCACCTCTTTATACTAACTTGTCTTCAGCTCGTATGTTGACATTTTGCTTTGAGTCTAGTGATCCATTTTCGCTCATTTCTTCTCAGTGTGTATGTGGTCCCAGTTTCCTATATAAATCTGTATCAAACTGAAACATGTCCCAAGCTTGTGGGTGCCATGCATCTATCGAAGTTCCACCCCTGCACTGAATTAATTGAATGCTGCTTCCTTGTATACCAGACTGTGAGTTATACAACCGATTGAGCACTGTATTGTCATGCTGACCATCAATATTCACTCTTTCGCTCATTAGGTCGTATGTTGCTTATGCTTCATGTCTATCTCAGACTAATTCTGCTTGTGTATAGCTTGTATGTGGTGTTGCTCCTTCCAATCGTCACTTTCCAATGATTTTTTTTTTGGCAATGGCATCGTGCAGCTTGTGCATTGGCTTAATTCACTAATGGTCATTTTCAGATACTAATGTCCATTCTCTTAGGAGGTATGTGTTGGAAACCATTCCGAGGTGACCTTGGGAAAAGAAAGCGACAGGGGCTGGAATCGAACCAACAACCTCCGACTATATACGCCGGTGCTCTAACCATTGAGCTACCGAGTCAATAGGTAGTGGCTATAGATATCCAACACACCCCCTTAAGCCACTATCTATCCCACCCCTAGACGAAATACATATGAGCCTCAGCGTGAAAGTGAAAGGCTAAATATATTATAAGTACCTAGACGAAACACATATGAGCCTAGGAATGGAATAATAAGTAAACGATCAAAGAAAAAGAGGAAAAAACTGTACCTCAGCGTGAAACATCAGGAAAACTACACTTCACTTATTGGGCTTAGATCACTTGAGTCCACTTGAGCGATCACTTGACTCACTTCGGCACTTGAGGGTACAGCCACAAGTTCAAAA
>Ga0307517_10013531_pt1 | contig 11067 bp, 6 predicted proteins | sample 23_EM_MG_FD_194515 | JGI IMG/M metagenome (GOLD analysis project Ga0307517, IMG submission 194515) | Populus trichocarpa ectomycorrhiza microbial communities from riparian zone in the Pacific Northwest, United States - 23_EM | ecosystem: Host-associated > Plants > Roots > Unclassified | place... | reverse complement strand
ATATATATATATATATATATAAACAATACAATCTTGAAACGGCACATCAAAACGCTCCAAAACTGAAACATATTGTTCCAATTAAAAAAACAGAACGCCAACTGGAACAGAATTGACAACCTTGGTATCGATTATGTGTGATGATAGTTTTAAAACAATGGTTTATTCTTTCATCCAAAGTGGTTTGAACATTATGGTTTTGCATGTGGTTAGTCGACCAGAATCTATATGTCTCCCAACTTCTAATGGTTCTTCAAAATCAGTTAGTAGAGGTAAAACCATTTTATTGTCGGATTATTTACTACAAAGGATAGATGATTTTATGTTTGACAATCTATTTGTTGATCAACATTAATTTGACTATTCTGAGTCTAGTGATAATGAAGATGATGATATGTTAAACCCGAATATGATGATAAATGTTGTTGATGATGATGATAAAATCATACCTCATGTTCCTGAATTTAGAGATGTTTTTAGATCTAGTTTTGTTGTTTCTAATGATTTGGCACTTAGTCATAGATGTATGCCAAGAGAGTCTAATTTGGAGGTTGGATAAACATTCGGTAGTAAAAATAAATTGGTTAATAGAGTTAAATAACGACACATTACACATTTAGTTGAATATCAAGTCCAACAGTCGAACTCAATATTTGTTCAATTACAATGTGTGCAAGCACTCGAATGTAAGTGGTATTTATATTGAAGGGTATCATAAAAGATCGGATTCATTTGAGATAGCAAAGTTAAAAGGGTCACACACATCTGTTTCGACCTTTGTCCAAAACAATCATCATTAGATTAATACAAATTTTATTGTTACTGCTATATCAACCCTTGTAATGAATAAGATTTTAATAAAGGTTGCAAGTATATAAAATAAAATAAAATTGCATTATAAGTATAAAATTTCATATGATAAAGCATGAGTTGCAAAACAGAAGGTGATTAAACATCTTTTTGGGTCACTTGAGGAGTATTTTGAAAAATTGTCTAGGTTGTTGTTGGCAATAAAGGAATCAAATCCTGGAACAATTGTTAATTGAATGCACTAAAAAAATATTGATGATAGTACAACGGTTTTTTAAGAGAGTTTTTTAGTCATTTGGACCTTCTATTGAAGGTTTCAAGTACTGTAGACCACTTATCAATGTTGATCTCACATATTTGTATTGGAGATATGATGAGAAGTTATTGATTGCAATTGTTTTTTATGCAAATAATAGGTTATTTCCTTGGGTTTTTGCAATTGTTGATGAAGAAAATCTAATTGGAGATGATTTTTACTTTGCATACAAAGATACATTATTGATGATAGAACAAGTATATGTATAATATCAAATAGACATGCAGGCATCAAGAATGGTGAAGCATAAGTTTAGCGTGAACCTATAGGATACCATCAGTATTATGCCAAACATTTTATTAACAACTTCAATCATAAATTCAAAGACCCGACTAAGAAAAAAGATTTGATGAGGATGTGTTACGAACCTTCAAGACACAAATTTGATTTGTGTTATGAAAGAATATATAAGTTGAACTCAACATATAAAGAATGACTTGAATGAGAACCAAAAGAAAAATGAGTTTTATGTTATGATAGTGGTCACAGGTATGGTAATATGATAACTAATCTTTCATAATCATTTAATCATGTTCTGAAAGGTGCTCTTGCAATGTCTATTTCAGCTATAATGCAATTAACATTTTACAAGTGTAATAACTATTAGGTCAAGTGGAGATGTGAATCTAATGATTACATTCAATGTGGTAAAATTTTCCCCCTAACAATTCAAATTAGACAATGAGTAGAGATAGATCAAGGGATCATATTACAATGTTATTTGATTATAAGGAGCAGGTGTTCTAGGTCAACACCCATATTAAATAAGGTGTTGTAAAAAAAGTTAGATGGATAGTCAGATTGAATAATAGAACATGTACATGTATTTGTAATGCTAGGTTGTGTGCTAGTAGAATATTTTAAAATAATCCAACACATGTGTTGATATTATGTTGGAGCGAGCTAGATAGGCAACATCCTATATAGGAATTTTCTAAGCTATTTGTTAAATAAATTAATTAACTTCACTGAATTACCGATTCTCTAGCTTAACCGGTCGACCAGTTTATCTAATGGTTGGAAATGGTCAACTGATTTGAAAAACAAACTATGATTTTTATGAATATTTTGTCCAAATATGTTTTATGCGAAAAAATATACATATTTATCCAACTTGTAAACTAAAAAACAAACTACAATTAGAATCTTCAAAATTTACTATTCACACAGAAGCTCACCTCTATTTCTCATTTTCAACCAATTTGTTGAATTAACTGATTACTATGAAACAATCGATCAGTTTATAAGAATTTAATTAAATATAACGGTTGGGAACCACGACATCAATTATAATTTTTTCGCGATTCTCAACTGAAATATTTAGTCAAATGTCATATTTCTGAACTTTGACATTAATTAAATATCGTGATTCTCAACCGCAACATCCTAAAAGTATGTTATTTTACTAAATCTTTTTGCTTCATTATCATTTCGCTATTTATTTTCATTTTATATGTTAATTGTCCAATTTATCCCAATCTTGTATGAATTTATTTATTACTTAAATTAAGGTTTTTGGTACAAGGGTAATGCAGCTTAATATTCACTCCAAGTAATATTATTATTTTTTTATTTCTTTTCCTTTTTCTCTCTTAAAAAATTAACTTTTAATTACCTTTCACCGATCATTATTAATAATTTAACTATTTTCTTCTACTTTCACTAAATATAAAACTCTTTATTTTATAAATACAGCAACATGCTTAAAAATTAACTTTTGCATGCTTAAAAAAAACATATTATTAACTCTTTATCCTAATTGCCCAATATTTTTTCTTTTTCAATTTTGATCAGAAGATGAAAATCTTGACATAAAACATCAACATTAGGCCTCCATCGGGCCTTTATAAAAGCTGCTTATCAATCTGTTTCCTTTGGGAAACCTCGCCGTAGTTTTCAGTAACATTCAGTCATTTATTGAAGAGAAACCGCAAACATATTATTTGTTCATAGCATTCACACAACCGTAAATGGATCTTACAAAGGACTCGAGAGCATGGTATCAGCCTAATGAAACAAACTTACAAACAATTCTAAAGCGTTTCGTAGCTGCCAGGGTATTGCCGATGTTAAGTTTTCAAGAACACTCAATCGTTTATTAAAGAAAAATCCCAAAGATAATCTATTTATTCATGACAACAACACATGTTATCAGATTTTGTAAAGGGTTCGAGAACATGGGATCTTCTCCTTAATTAGGGCTTCGTAGCTGCCAAAGTATTGCCAACGTCAATGACAAATCGGTATCTGACATCGTTTTTAGCCAAACGTTCCATTGCCGTATTAAGATAGTCCGTTGAAATAACTTCGATATCTGCTGTGATGTTGTGTTTTGCTGCAAAATCAATCATCTCTTGTGTCTCCTTCATGCCTCCAATACCACTCCCGGCAACTATCTTCCTTCCTGTTTACCCATCATCTTAGTATCCATAAGTTAACAATTATTAAATTGAATAACTAGATGTACATAATTAGGTTTTATACTGACCAGCAATCAAAGAAAAGGCAGGTAGCTCAAGAGGCTTTTCTGGTGCACCCACCAAGATAAGCTTCCCATGAGACTTCAACAATCCAAACAATGGCAAAAGGGGGTGAACTGCAGAAACTGTATCGATGATGCCATCTAATGTTCCTGCAGCAGCCTGCACATCCCATTACGTACTCTTAACTTAAAGTAAAATATGAGATTCAACGAAACAATTTACATAAACTTATCTCAATCTAAACAAGCTAGAAGATTTTTTGAGATTTTATGGGAAATGGACATGAAGTTACCTGCATTTGCTCTTGGTCACGACTAACCAAAAATGAGTCTGCACCTAAATTCTTCAAAGCCTCCTCCTTCTTAGAAGGGGAGGTACTAATTACTGTCACTTTAGACCCAAAGGCCTTGGCAAATTTGACAGCCACGTGACCAAGTCCACCTAAGCCAACGATACCGATATGCTTGCCGGGTTCATCAAGTCCAAAATATTTCAAGGGACTATACACTGTAATCCCGGCACAAAGGAGAGGAGCGCCACCGTCAAGCGGCATGTTATCGGGGAATCGAATGATGTAGCGTTCGTTAGCGACCATGTGATCTGAGTAGCCACCGTAAGTGATGGTTCCATCATGGTAGATGGAGGCGTATGTCAGGATCATTTTTGGACAATAATTTTCAAGATCACTGGCACAACTCTCACAGGAGTGACATGCACCAACCAAGCATCCCACGCCTACTTTGTCTCCTACATTAACCTTTTTCACCTTGCTCCCAACTTCTGTCACTTCCCCCACAATTTCATGCCTGCAAACCAACATTCCAGTATTAGAAACATAAAGTACAGGCTATTGATCTAGATTAGCAAAAATCAAACCATTAGTTTGAATGTCCACGTAAATTAAACTTCTAACTTAGTTAATTCATTTGCGGACGAGTGCTGCTTAATTTAGTAGCACTTGCCAAGTTGAGGCGACACTAATTATGAAAAAAGAAAAAAAGATGGTGAAGTCAGGAGACTTAAATGTTTTCCGTGGATTCTGTTTTTTAAAATACCTTTTAAATTGTTTTTTGTTTTTAAAATATAAAATTAATAGTAAATTTTTAAATAGTTTTGATGTGATGATATTAAAAAATAATAAAAATTCTGAGAATAAAATACTCAATACGTCCAACAAATAAGCAATTCAAGCTTGGTAATGATGTTCTAACCAAACTTTTAAATTATTAAGGAACTCCTATAATAATACCTCATCAAGTCAAGATGTTATTTGACTTATGCTACATGGTTTTTTTTAAAAAAAAAACAAAAACACCATTAACTACTTTATTCATGAAAAATATCCATCAAATTAAATAATACCAATAATTATTGAGCGAAATATTTTTCTATATATTTTCTTGCAAATAAACACAAATTAAAATCTTATTTAAAATATTGGTCAGTGTGCAAGTCAGCTTTGGCAATCCTACCACGCTAGTTCCAATCCTTTCTACCATGAAATATTGTTTTCTTTTTGGTAGGTGTCATTGAATAGAATAGAAAAGAACCCCTAGAAAAGAACAGGGCCGGCCGGTAGGTAAGTTTCTTTTCCTTGAACAGCACGAAAGTTTCGTCTAGTCTTACACCATTGCTGAAAATTGCTCTTAGGGTCAACATTTTAGGCTACCAAGGTGGAACTTTATCACCTCTACGTACACGCACTTAAAAATGGAGACAGATCTAGGTGGAGAAGGCAGTCTATCATCTTCTGCAAGGGGTTCAAATAGACCCCACCGCAATGGCAGAAGCCTTGGGTTATTTTTAAGTTAAATCATTTCCGGAACCTTGGATTGCTAGAATCGTAAAGAATCATAACTAAAGAACCACATGAGAGGAGAAGAGGGAGGATAACCACAATCTCAACACTGCCTTGGGTTATTAAATTGCAGCCTGATAATGACTAATTAAATTGCCCCGGATTATTAAATAAATGACGCATCGTGGACGTTCAGCATCTTGTCGAAAGAATCAAGTTCGACATGTCCCACTTTCAATCACTTTCGGTCCACAGTGGTAGGGTTTTTTTTAGGAGAATTTAGATATTTGTTGTTTTTTAAAGTTTTATTTATTTAAAGATGTATTAAAATAATATATTTTTTTATTTTTTAAAATTAATTTTTAATATTAATCTAAAAACTTCAAATTAATTCAAAAACATTAAAAAATATTAATTTTTATGAAAAAAAATTCAAATTGCACTTAATTATTTTTAAAATGTACTACAATTTTAAAAGCTTTCCTCCTTCCAGGATCATATTCATTAGATGGGAGAAAAATAAGAGATTAGCTTGAATGAGAATGTGCTGCAATAATCATTTCATAGCAAGCGTTACAAATTAACTAAAACTAAATAATTTTATTACCATAGATAAAATCTAATAATTTGAAGATTTTTAATAAACTCATGATCATGGCTAAAAAGAGTTCAAAAAGATTGGGTGGAAAAACAAAAGGATAACAATGGTTGACGAGGGATAGCCTAGGAACCAGTTAATTACCGATGAGGGAAAATCATACTTGAAATATCAGTGGAGAAATGAGCTTACAGTAGGTACGAGTATTTATAACAAGTTTCTGTGATTAATTTCAGATCTAATTTAGTAATTTTCGACCATTTTTAAGAATTTTTTTAAAAAAATTAAACACCTCGACCAAAAACAATTCCCATAATTATTCTAATCCATATAAACGTGTTTTTTTTGTTTTCCTTTAGTTAAGACAGATCTGATTTCTTACTATTTTTCTGAACAGATCTAATTTCTTACTCTATATTTTAGTAAGATTTACAAACACTTGTATACTCAAAAGTAAACGTAAATACGGGAAGAAAGGAGAGAGCGAGAGAGAGATATGAACTTACCCAGGAACCAAAGGGTACATGGAGAAGCCCCAGTCATTCTTGATACTGTGAAGGTCAGAATGGCATATCCCGCAGTATAGCACCTTGAACCTCACATCCTCTTCACCAGTAGCCCTACACATATGCATATACATAGTTATGATATATCCAAATGAAAAATAAATACAAAAAAATGGAGATAGAGAAACAAGCGACCACCTCCTGGAGAAGTTGAAGGGAGAAAGATGACCAGATTGATCCCTAGCAGCCCACCCGAAGGCCTTCACGGGGTGTTCTTCTTCTGGTGACTTGGACATGGTGCTTGCTTCAGATAGAGAAATATCGTCGAGAAGGAAGGCAGGAAATATATAGTATGACTTCTTCTTCTTCTTTTTTATGCTTGGCAAGTTTGTCTTTCTATATACACATAGGGACAAGGAGGTGATGTTACTGGCAAACAGCACTCACAGGTGGTGTCATCGGTGAGGTCGAAGGAGGCATGATTGTCGCTAAAAAAGCAAGTCGTTCTTCTTTTTGTGGGAAAACGTTATTCGCATAGATTATTTCAGTTCATGAACCAGTTTCGGGTCCAACAAGGAAGCTACCTAAGTGTTTTAAAACACAATTATATTAGAATCCAATAATTTAAAATTAAGTTTGATTTAAATTAATGTATTTAAATAAGATAAATGACTTGCATAGTCATATATTAAAGAATAATTAGCATTTAGATGTTTTTTCTATCTTGTCACATGTAGTTTAGAAGAGACAAGAAATCAGCACAAATCTTTGCTGAACTCATAATTAATATGTTTTATAATATACTTATAATGATTGATAAGTACTTGTTTTACCTGTAATTAATTATATTTTATTAAGTTAAAATTAAACTCAATCGTTCAAATAAATAAAAACTCTATGTAATTTTTTAATTTTTTGTATTTAATCAATTTTTCCTTTTCCATATGAGTTTCCTTTTTAAAGAAATGATAGTAACTAACAAACTCCTGTAGACTAGGGTAAAAGAAACAAACTCCTCAAAATAGTAAAAAAAAACAACTTTGACAGCAAACCAATCACTAATAATAGTAAAAAATATTATTTGAAAAGTATGGTATTATTAGGTTTTTTTTACAATATCATTTTAATCATTCTATTAAAAAAAATCTCAGACAAATAATGGTAAATAATTTTATTTATACTATTATATATAATTATTAGGGGTGACAAAAAAAAACAACCAAACCAAAATTTAAAAAAAAAAACCGGTTCAAATCAATCGGTTTCGATTCGGTTAAGTTTTTTAGAACAAAAACCGGTTCAAATCGGTTTGGCTTAGTTTTTTTCCGGTTTGGCTTGGTTTTTTCCGGTTTCGGTTTGGTTTGGTTCGGTTTTTTTGGTTTCAGGCTTGTAAAACCAAAACCGAATCGAACCGGTCGGTTTTTTAAAAAATTCCAATCGGTTTTTTGTCACGGTTTGATTTTTTTTATTATTTTTTTCCGGTTTTCTCAGTTTAATTAGTTTTTTGATATTTTTTCTCACCCATAATAATTATCTTCAATTATTAGAAAGAAAGGAAAACAAAGAAAAAATTAATTAAATGATACATTTATTCACGGTATGATAACTTTGACTTAATAACATTATTTATTTGCAAGCTGTAGCTACAAGGATTTCTTGTCTCTTTAGATTTGGGAATCGCAAGTGCTTCCGAGATGGTAGATGATGTTGATGAAACTGGCTGTCTTTTTCGTCGTTTTGGTAGATATGATGTTGATTTCCCCGACTCCATTTCTATGTTGGCGTTTGTTTCCAACCCCTTGCCCAATGCTATTTGTCTGAAAATGACATCATGCATCTATCGTAAATATTTTTTTTTAAAATCCCTTAATTAATTATATTCATATATTTTAGGAGGCTATGGATTTAATTGCAAGAAAAAATTGATATTTAAAGTTAATTTAAGTTTTAATTAAAAGAAATTAAGGTTTGAAGGTTGATTTGTAATTTTAAGGAGTTAATTTGGTCAAATCAGAGACTTAATTGCATAAATATTGAAGTTTGATAGGCAATATAGAGACTCCATTGAATAAATCTAAAACCAATGACCAAACTGGAAAAAAAAAAAAAATATGTGATTGTAGGGGCTGAAATTGACCAAATCAAGGAACAAATTTAAAAAAATTAAAAGTTTGATGGTCAATTAAGGATCAAAATACACAAATCAAAAATCAACAAGCAAGATGAAAATGACGTTAAACTTCAAGGTTGATAATTGAGTTTGGCATGGGTTAAATTGCATGAAATTTAGAGTTTGGAAGACAATTATGGGTGCAATTAAAAACAAATAAAAAAATAGGGACTAGAATGAAATTTGTCAGATCCTAAAATAAAACCCCTAATTTCTAGAGTTCAACCTAGATGACACATTGTTCAGCCACTGTTTAGCTTCTTTTTCGATAGTTTCTACTGATTGAGTTGGCATTTTCAAGCAAATAAATGTGGCGTTTTCGACCACTTCTAGGGCTGTAACCATCACCATTCAATTTATACACACCCCCTCTATAAATATCAGCTACTACCATCAAAAGTTTACCTCTCATTTTTTTTAACAAACTCAACAACATTTTGTTCTCAAACAGCTATCACTGTATTTTTAAATGTTATGATGATTAAATTGATATTTTCAAACAAATAAATGTAGAACTATAAACCTTTAAATTGAAATAGATAGGATCCAAATGAAATGTGTGCTACCAAACTTTTAAATTATTAAGGAACTCCAGTAATTCCGTATCAAATCAAGATGTTGGTTTCCACTCCCAACGTATAAGACTTATGCTACATGGTTTAAGAAAAAAAACACTATTAATTACTTTATTCATGGAAAACTCCAATATCATAACAAATCCATCCGTCAAATTAAATAATACTAATAATTATTGAGTAAGATATATTTTTTTTATATTTTCTTCCAAATAAACACAAATTAAAACTTTATTCAAATTGATCACTGTGCAAGTTAGTTTGGCAATTCTTTTGATGTTATCGGATAATTAGAGTATATTTATTTTGACTTTTTTTTATATATTTGTTGTGGGGTACAACTCTTAATTGCAAAAAATATAAAAGTACAAATAATAAATTCATATTTTTACTACTATATTTTTTGTTTTTATGGATGAATCCTACCACTCAAAACAAACTCAGCAGCAAAAATAAATATACATTGGGTATTTTGTTCCATTACTCTACCTAGGTTGTAAGTAGTTTTGTTTAGGAACGCGGTGCAAATCACGTTTTATAAAAATTTAATTTTTTTTGTTAAAAATTAATTTTTTTATATGTTTTGAATTGTTTAGATACGTTAATTTTAAAAATAATTTTTAAAACATAAAAAATAATATTTTAATACATTTCAATACGACAAACACTTAAAAAACAACCCCAACGTTACTGACTAAAATTTCATTTCTATCGTTAACATTGTTTCCTTTTGGTAGGTCTTAATGAACAGAACCCCATGAAAAGAATAAAAAGTCAAGGCCCGTAGGTAGAAATAGCCAGTTGGTTTGCAGACCAGATCAAATGTTTCTTCATAGTAGAAAAATTGATGCAAAATTACATGTGCCAATAAATTCAAAAACCAAGCTGTCAATGATAATCCAAGACTAGATTATAAAGTTAAAAAATAAAAATAGATTAAAATATTTATCCCACACACTAAGAGCTCTTAATTTTTTATTTATTTTATTATATGGTAATTGAACTATCTTTAATGAAATGACATCTTAAATATAATCTTATCTATTTAATTATAAAAAAATCTAATTAAAATTAAAGAAAGTGAAGGATCATAAAAAATAGCATTTGCTAATAAAAAAAGAATTATTATAATTTTATTTGAAAATAAATCTAAAAATGAAAGGCATTTTATGGAATAATATCACATATAATATTGTAATTATTTTATTTCAATGATTTTTATATAAAACATATAAACAAATGTCAGATCAGAATTTAATTTGTAAGAAAACAAATATGTATAGGTGCTTTTAGTGTTTTTTCTTAACATCAAGAAATATTTTAATTACAAAATGAAAATTTGACGCATGTATTTAATAAAATAAATAAAAAAATTATAATAAAAAAATACTCATTTATGAAACTAAATGCCAATTATAAATATATTTGATCTCGTGTTGCAGGAAATCATTAATTTTTTTTATTTTATTATATGTTAATAATTTATAAACAAAAACCAATAATTTATATTAATAAAAAAAAACTAAAGGAAAAGGGGTTTTATTGTACCCCTCTTCGTATAATACTATTCACTAGAATAATTTTTTCTTTCTTTCTTTTCTTTTCCTAATTTATATATTTTTTTTTAATTTCAGTTTCATCTTTCAATATTAGATTTATTTGAAATTATGCTTCATAATTTGTTTTTAATTCATGTTCTATAAAGTTATTCTAAACTCATGACCTAGACTGCGAGTTTATCATATTAACTCGAGTTTTGTTTTTCTTTTCTTAATTGACTTTTCTTCCTTAATTTTATCCTTCACCATTAA
>Ga0307517_10013530_pt1 | contig 11067 bp, 3 predicted proteins | sample 23_EM_MG_FD_194515 | JGI IMG/M metagenome (GOLD analysis project Ga0307517, IMG submission 194515) | Populus trichocarpa ectomycorrhiza microbial communities from riparian zone in the Pacific Northwest, United States - 23_EM | ecosystem: Host-associated > Plants > Roots > Unclassified | place... | reverse complement strand
TTCCGAAATAACTGTTTTTAACTGGGTAATTTTTTTAATTGAATTTTTTATTATTATTATTATTATTTAATATTAAATTGATTAAAAATTAAATTAGTTTATTTATTTATTTTTAGATTTATGGTCGTCTCATAATCTAGATAGTAAATTTGATATGTTAACTTAAGTTGATCTGAGTTGATTTAAAATATTGTTGTTTTAATATTTTAAAAAAGATATCGTTTTAATTTTTTTGAATCAAACTATATTTTTAATGATAATTTATATTATCTTTAGATATATCAAGTTAATTAAATCATATCATCTAAATCTGTAAATTTTTTTATAGTTAGAATTAACATTTTATATGACAAGAATAATATGCAGCGTAGTGCTATCAATAACATAGTTAAATCTAAATGATTTGGCGTAACAACACTTCCAAATAAAATATATTGTGAAACCCCAATTCAGGAGATTTACTTACATTTTCACTTTCTCGGTTCAAGGAATGTGGACAATGATAAAAGAAAAGTCTTGATCAAATCTGTTTGTTTTTAATGTAGTTTTTGTGTTTGTAATTTGAAAAAAATAAATTTTAAAAAAATATGATCAAGTGTGGTTAGTTGGATTTAAATACATGTTTGGTAAAAAATACGGTTGAGGTTTATGTGCAACAAAAAACATGTATAAAATATTTGGTAGTTGTGTGGTTGCGGTTGTTTTTTAAAGTATTTTTTACTTGGAAATGCATTGAAATAATGTATTTTTTATTTTTAAAAATTATTTTTGATATAAGTGCATCAAAATAATCTAAAAACATAAAAAAAAATTAATTTGAAGCAAAGAAAAAAAAATTATTAAATTTTTTCAAAAGCGTTTGAAACGCAAAAACAAACAATGTTTTACGAAATTCAGTTAAAAAATCATATAAAAACTGCTTCACGAAAATTGTGTTTCAAACTCAATTTTTTAGTGGGCTCCATAGTATAAAACACAATTTTTACCATTACCGAACACCTTACTATATTTTTTGCACTATAAATACAAAAACAGGTGTAAAACAAACACACCCTTAAAAGTAAGTAGGACATTATAGGTTGGGCCTGAGCATCCATGCAATATTAGCAAAAGTTTTGGATCCCACTTGGGCCATCCAGGCTTATAACGAGAAAAGTTTTTCTATAATCTTATTTTTTAATTTTGCTTTTGATTAGTATAAATCAAACCAGATTTCGAAGTGAAACATAAAAGATAGTGGACTTGGTTATAATTCATCCCATGTAATTTATTAAAACAAATCAATTAATCACTATAGTAACAGAAATAATAAAATAGTCCCAGTATTGATCATGCTTACTTTATTAATATTTTGTTAAAAAAATCTTTATTTTTCATCAAGTTTTTTTCTATTTTAATTAGCTCAAAGATAGTGCACAGATCGTGGAAGAAGTATGGACCCATCAGTTTGTCCGTTTGTGGAAAAAATTGTGTTGGGCCAAAGGATTGGTGTTGCCATTTTCATATCTCTTTTAAACTATGAAGTTGATTCATTTTCCAAGTCGAAGCAGCAACATTAAACAATTTGCATAAAGCATAAGATATATAACTAAATTAGTGTCAATAGGCACTTAAAGATTTTTAATCAGAAGAGACTCTCCAAGCATTTTATGCTGGATCGGGCCATGTGTTAGGTGAGGTCTGATCTGACGAGGTTGAGCTCCTGGAAAACAAATACTATGCAGGCAGGAGTTAAACAATCAAAATAAGTCTCAAAAGATGAATTTTCATAGTAAATTTCAGTGGGATATGATAAAACTCCTGGTTCAATGAGTCTTTCTTTTGAAGTGAAAGATATTTGAAAACCAAACTAGAAAAATTCAGTCGTGCATGAAACAAATAAGCCTTTATTAGAAAATCTTAAAGAGCATGTATACAACTAGACATGAAATCCATTGATGAAGAAGAAGCATATAGTCTAGGAGTAACTAATCGGGAGTCTTGATGGAGTGACAGGATCTTTTTTGAAGGAAACACATGGAGCAGAAGAAGAACCTTGTATAGCTTGCAGGTGCACGAGCAATTCCAGCTTGGAAAATACTGTTGTCCTACGGTTTGATTTTGTTGTTAAATATGAAGCATCATGTTGGGAGATTGAAATGCAATTTTGGAGTGATTGTGTTCCCCTTCATAAGCCACAACTAACATGGTAGGATCCTCCAGGCTCCTTTCTACATGTTTTCTTGCAGGGCATCCCCTCTTGCTGCTGCATTTATAGTAGCTCCTTTGAAACCAAAGAACGAATTAAAGAGATGTTAATAAGCAATATTACTGGTCTAGGTAGCTTTACTCTTAGATGGACAGGTTAGTGTCGAAAGCTTGTGTTCGGTAATGAAGATTACAAAAACCAAATTGCAAATGTACCAAGTAGGTGTAATCATATGAATCTTGACTACAAGTATGGTTGTTGAATGGGACATTGACTTGGGGGAGAAAAGAAGAAAACAATAATAATTTATCTCAAAGCTTCATAAATCACACAGATGTTAAGCTTGAGCAGGATGATGAGTTGGTCCGGTGTGTCCTGTTTGATTCTGTATTGTGTTTTATTGGGTAGACGAATGCAGAGAAAGAACGAATTTGAAGTTCTACACAACTAAATCAAGTTACTTTCAGTTGCTATATATCAAGGAGAGGAAATAAAAATCTATAAAGCTTGCCTCTCCCAGCAACAAAAGAGATTTGACAGGAGACAATGTCAGGTCTCAGGATGAAAAATACCTGGGATATGGAGATCCTTTTATTGGCTTCTGTCCATATTTTCTCCAGGAGTGATCATCGGGAGGTATGTCAGCTAGTTTAGTGCTTAAAGCAGGAACCTTAATAATTTTCTTGATCCTCGATTTCCTATAGATAATAAATGAAAGATGGGATTAAAAGCAAGAAATTAACACAAAATCATCCAGCACATATGGAGTTGGTCGAGGCAACCGAAATTACAGCTATCATGTCATTATTAATACCAAGATTTCGTCAACTACAGATGGAAATAATTTGATTCTTGAAAAATATTAAAGTAAAAAAAATACAGCAAAAGACGATATCATAAGCATCAATCAGCAAGACAAGTTAAAGCCTGCAAAAGAATCTCTCCCGATATCACAATCGAAAAGTTTCCTCAGGGTTAAGTAAAATAAATTCGAGTCAAATCAGAAGAAACAAATTAGGTATGACTTGCCTTCGCTTTGAGCAGTGACATCCACCGGTTGAGGCAAGGCATTTAGCACTAGTCTCTTCACTCTTGCTCTTGGAAAATATGGAGGAGTCATCTTGAGAAGGTAGACCTTCTGATGATGAATGATGAAATATCCTGCCACTTCCATCCGAATTTAAAAAATATGCGCTTGTCTGTAAGGGAGAATGGTTCAACCCCATGATCAAATTATTTTTGACATCGACGTTGTCTTTAGACTTCTTCTGTTTTTCCCTGTACAAGTTGAGAGTATTGACATGGGTCAAAGAAGTAGTTGACAGAATACTCTGTAGAGGGAATAGCTGCCTATTGGGTTGAGAAAAGTTGTGGTCAGAACTTTTAGACACAGAGTTGGGACTATCCATCAGTTCAACTGGGTTTATGTCATGGGCATGTGGTAAGGGACCTTTCCTGATCCTCTTACAATCTGACTGCTCTGAATCGTCAAGGATTCTAACTAAATTTCTGAATTCATTAACTGCATCTTGAGCAATCAGGCTTACTTCCTGGATGCTTCTTTTCTGATTTTTATCAGAAATACAGCTAAACAGCTTATGAGCATGTCTGAAACTACTTTGAGCAACCTCATGAATTTTGAAATCCCATCTTGGAGTCATTGAAACACAAACAGCTGAAGCTTCCTTCGTATTCAGTCTGGAGTTTACACGCTACGCTGACAACCTAGTATCGGAACTACCTGATAAAAGGCCTTGTCTAGGTTTAGACAGTGAGAGTCAAAACACCATGAATGACGAGATAAGCCACGATCCTAATAGACAAACTATATTTTTCTAATAGCAGGTGAACCAAAAGCAATTAACTGAGCAAACTGTTCAAAACCAAGCAATGAAGATACCTTCTTCTTCTTCTTCTCTCCCTCTCTCTCTGTTTTTTATGTACGCAACTGATATGCAAAACGATAGCTTGGATTATGGAATCCGTCTAATCAATAAATAAGTTCGAAAAAATAGAGACAAAGGGAAGAAAGATCAGGAAGATTTTTTTAAAAAAAGAAGAAGAAGAAGAAGAAGAAAACGTTGGAGTAGAAACAAAGGTGACTGTCATTGCGTTCTCAAGTGGCTTTGTGCCGGCTTTATGTATCATTTAGTAATGTTGATAAAATAATGCTGCAAAACTCCGTAAAAATCATTGAAAAGACAAATTTCTCATCAGTTACAGCCACTGGTGATGCTTCTTCACTCCAAATCCCAACTCTAGCATCACATCCATGACGTTGAAGTTACTAATTAATGTGATCAGGGTATTCACACAGATTAATCAAGAACCTGCAAGTTTTCAGGATGAAACATCTTATTACATGAGAATAATACAAATGAAAAACAATCAAACATGTAATTAATATGCTTTCTTATTTTTTTCTTGGTGAATAACAAACATATAATGTTTATCCCTGTATTTTTTTAATATTTTTCACTTGTCATTTTCTTAAAGATTTAGCATATCCACGTTTAATTATGAAGATACTTTGAATAAATATACGTGCGCCGTGTGTGTATTGTCTATGGCAATAAAAAAAGATTTATGAATGCGTTTTAATGATATTGTACCACGAAGAGCTATTAATTTTATTTATTTAATTATATAACAATAAAATTATTTTTTTAAGAAAAATAATAATTTAAATTTAATCAAAGAAAAATATATAATTTTCTAGTATAATTCTTTCTGTTTTACTAATATATTCTTTAACAAAAAAAAATAATTTTGGGCTATGTTGTTAATTCAATAAAAACTAAAAGAAATAGAATAAAAAAATAAGCGATTTAAATAAGGATAAAAGAGACATATTTTTAATTAAAACCCCTTCATGATTTTTTTTTATATTTTTTAGCAGAAAAAAATATTTTTTTTAAGTAATAGCTTATAAAAACTATAAAAGCAAGCTTTAATAATAAAATAAAAGGAATTATATTTTGATAATTTTGATGTTAATATATTAAAAAAATAAGAATAACATATTGTTGGTGCACTGCCATGAAAAACTTTTTGAAATATATTTTTAATTAATTATATGATAATATAAAATACATTCATAATAAAGACAACAAATAAAATTAGGGAGAGAATTTTTTTTTTTCAAAACCTTCTTTTTTTATTCATGTAATATTTATTTTGTTTAGAAAACTATAATGATTAAACATTTTTTTCATTAATTATTCATGATCATAAACTTAGAAAAAATCTGTATAGGTTAACATATAAAAATTAACAAAGTAATTGCTCACATTATAAAATAAATGTCAAATTGAATGGGATCTAATGAAATGATATCTTAAATATAATTTAAATTATTTTACTATAATGAGTTTTGATTAAAATTCAGAAGAGAAATAATAAAAAAAATTAATTACAAAGGGCTTAAAAAATGCGATTATTAATATTATAAAAATAGTATAATCTTATTTGAAAACAAATTTAAATTTGAATGGTATTTAATAGAATAGTATACTAAATATAATTTTAATTATTTTATTTCAATACTCTTAATTAAGATTATAATAAATAAATAAATAAATAAATAAGAGCTTTATAAAAGAGCCTAGAAATCTGGGTTTGAATGGGCCAACTCCTAGCCCAAAATAAAAAGGGTTAGACGATTAAGCGTAGACGTGTAAAGCCAAGCCCACACTTCTAGCCCTCTTTTTATGTTTAATTTTTTTTTAAGAAAAAAAAACAAAAAAAATGACACGTTAAATTTAAGCCACCTCATATGATCAAAAAGTCAGAGTTCAACTTCTAGGACCTAAAAAATTCATTTTCAACCATGTTTTTACCTAAAAGCTCTTAATAAAAACTCTCAAGACCTTAATAAACTCATTTCTAACATTGAATCATGCTTTAATATGTTAAAAAGTAAATAATAAATTTGAATAGAAAATACCTTCAAGCTTAATTTACCCTTTTCGGGAAGATGAATGATAAAAAAAAGACATTTCAATGACATTATTCTTATAAAATGAAACATATTAACATAAATATTAATTTTTTTATTTTTAAAACATGACCAATCAATCACTATCTCTTTTTTTTTCGTGTTTTTTCAGTTGGTTTCACTCTCGATCCTTTCTTAAATTTAAAGACTAGAACATGAAAGAATGAAATTTTGAATCAAATCTTAAAATTCTAAAACTACAAGGATAAAAAAGAAATCAGTGAAGAATATATAGACTAAAACTATTTTTTAATGTGAATTTGAGAAAGGTCAATTTGTTTTTTGATTGTCAGTTTGATCCTTTTTTTATTACGTCTTAAATGTACAAATTCAAACTATATTTTATTAAACCGGCTTCCAATCAAAGTATGAAACTAATCAAAACTTTAAATTTTCAAGAATATGCAAAGAAAAGAAACAACTTTCAAAACACATATCAGATACAATCAAAGAAATTCGATACCAATATATATATATATATATATATTCACCGTGAAGCTGTAAAGTGAAACCATTGCTATGCTTTTTTTATAAATAAAACAAAAATCATTCCACTGTATATGTGGGTTGCGGGACAGGCACAAAGAGATTCAAATATTTAGGTGAAATTTTTTGGCTGTATGTGGCCTTGTTCCACTTGCCCACGATTCTAATCCACTAACCAGGCAGCCAGCCATTGCAATGGCAGTCACTTTCATTCAAGAACTTGGACCACTAGCTAGCATATATCCTTTTTGGGTTCATCATTGAAGCATGCTTCTTCCCAAAGGATGGCTTTTAGTGGCTTCATCTTCACTCCTCCTATTAATTAGTGCAGTTTTTATTTCCCGTCGCAATAAAGAATCCATATCAGAATAAGCACATCTTTCACAGAAATCTTACCTACAATGTGCTCTCAGGCAGGCATGGCCTTAGATATCAAGAATCACCCCATCATTGCTGATAGTACTCGAAGGGATACTCCATCAAGTTCTCAGTCAAAAGATCATATGGTTGGAAACAACTGTGCTCCCTAACGATATTGTCATCCATTCAAACTGATTTGTTGTGTTGCTTTTCTATGTCCAATCAATTAAATAACAAGCTTTGGCCTTACTTGTGCAGTTGCCTAGTTGCTGCCTCCTGAACTGGCAAGTGATGTCATAGCATTGATACTTGCATTTTGCCAGCTAAAAATCAATCTCTTACCATGAGTGTTTTGTTAATTATGTTAGTGTTTATGATTTCTTTGATTCAAATTTTGTCAAAATTATGTGTCATGATTAATTCACAATATTGATAAATTAGGATTGGATATTGTTATGTTTTTAGCAGCAAGTATAGGATTACTATGCTTTTATAATGGTAATATTATCTACGTCAATAATTGTATAATTTACAATGGAGAAAGTAACAAGTTCTTGACTACAAGATTAGACATGTCACTTAACTAAAAGGATTTACATGTGGTTGAATTAGATAGAATTTAGAAGAATTAAAGTTAACATTACTTGGAGGATGAAATATAAGATGTGTCCACTTTCTTATATTGGTGTACCTATTTCTAGTGATAACAATATGAATTTAATGTTTGGGCTAACCATAAAAGATAAATGTAAATTTCAGAGCTCTATATAAATAATAAACCACAATAAAAAAGTCACTTAATATAGAGTTCACTTAGTAGGAGAATCAATCGGTATGAATTAAATTTTTCTTATAACATTTATTAAATATCTTATTTATATATTATAGATTACAATGATAGTTTTTTTATATACGTATTAGATGTATTGTTTAATACGGGAAGCTCAAAAAACTGTTGTTATATTCCATAAAAGAGTTGATGAGATGAGACATGTCATGACCAACACTATATTCTTTTTGTGTCGTGATGGACTTCAAGAACTTAAGAAGATCGAGCATCTTGGAATGACATTAGCGGATAATGAAATCATTTCGTGAACAAGGATATTTAGTTGGCGAGACAACCTCATCCATGAGCGATTTAGATCTATCCATGAGTTGAAATGATTTTGATACATATTTGTTCACGACTTATGATAATATTTAGATGTAGTTAAATGATACACTTGAATTTATAAGAATTAATCTTGTTTAATTATTCATGAATTTAGTTGAAATTAAATTAAGTTAAATGTTATGTGAAATGAATTGTTGAGTTGATTGATAGAGTTAAGAGGTTAGAGAAATTGTGTCTGTAAATTTTTTAAATTTGAATTGTATATAATAATATATTTGATTTTACAAACTGTGTTATTCTTCTGATTAAACTTTTAATTGTTTTATATCAACAATATTTTATTGTTACAGTACTACTTTGAAAAGAAGAAAAAATCTTTAGCCTACAGATCACCAGATCCAATATGACTAATGACATTTGAGCTCATGACATTTGAGCCTGCTTCTCTAACGAGACCTTGACAGGTGTGTAACTTGACATGCCACTTACGCCAATGTGTTAATACATATATCTATATATATATATATATATATATGGACACATCCAGGACGGCCACAACCCAAAAGTCATAATATGCTTTGAAATGACTAAATGGTCCCAAATTAGGTCATTTCCTCAACGACTACTATTTCAGAAAAGTACAACTCTTATATAAAACTTTCCATATATATATTAACTGTTAAAATCCAGCAAAATGAACTGCGGGGCCATCTTGTTGTAAAATTTACAAGAAGTTTGTTCGCAAGCATATGCATTGGTCTAGCAGCCATAGCGAGACATTTGCTATGACCTTTTCATGGCTGCAAGTTGGGCCGGTTCAACTTTTACTCCAAGAAAATCCAGCTAGGACAAGACCAGATGTTTGCTGGTAACAGCAGCCAGAAAGTTGGGCTGGATGTTTTCACACCCCGTAGCATGCCCAGGATTGGTAACAATAAGGTATAATTCAACTACAAGAAATCATTGATTGAATTATCAAGATGACCGCTGTTACAGTCCCCGATCGCATGCCCCGCTTCTCAAAGTAAATTGTCTGGGAGAAAATGTTTTTGCGGGGGGTACCAGCATGGAATCGATATAGTGCACGAGCCATGAAAGTGCAGAAGCTAATCATTATAAATGTGGCAATTACTGCACTGCTCAAAATGGAACAACTTCTAAAATTCGATGTCATTCATCGAAAAGGGCGTGTTAACATATACAGCAGCAGTAGCCTTACCGGGCAGCAAACTTTTCTGTCAGCAACTTCTTTTGCCATCAGTAAAGAAGCAAAATATCAACTCCCTCACTTAGTGCCATCATCAAGGGAAACAAACACGAAAAAGTGATAGATAGAGAGAAGCATTGAAGGTGCCAAAGATAGGTGTGGTGAAGGAAAATATTGCCCTAAGAATGGAACAAAATATGAAGACCAACCATCCATTTGAAGTAACGCGTTCTGTTTCTAAAGCTAGGAAATGAGATCGAACTATATGTGCTGCCATATATGCAAAGATGCTCTGTAGATCTAGAACGGAGTGATTAGATATCAGGCTGTTAATGACTTCTACTTGAACCTCGATGAACAATTTCTCCGTCCAGCATAATTGAGTCTTGACCGTCTACTTCTCAACGGTGGAGACCAGTTCTCTCCATTTCTTGCCATCTTGCCGCTGATTTTGCGGTATTCTCTTGATCTTAAAACTCCCTCAATAATGTTTATATCTTCATGAATTTCATGTCTTGAAAGAGATGCCAAAGCAGGCAGTATCTCCTTCTGGAAATCTTTCATTCTCCTTCCCCGTCTCAACTTTGAGCCAAAATCTTTTGTCTCCACATCATTTACTTCATATGGCTTTGATGTCACGGAATTTTCATCCACATTGCTCTCCGTTAGATCCACAACTATTAATTCAAAAGAATCACAAGTATGCTGGGGCTCCTCTCTAGTCTCATTTCTGATTTCTTTGGCAGAAGAATCTTGATAGGAAACTGAATTCTCCAAAGACAAATTTATAAGTGATTCAGCTGCTCTTTTCATCAAACCATCCACTTCGGCTGATTCTTCTTTCTTGTGGTAGCATTCATTTTTCAAATCACAACTGTTGGAAGTTCTTAGGTCATTCTCATCTGATGAGGCATCAGCAACTTGTGCCCCTAAGTGGCTTTTCAAATCAGTGTTCACATCACCAGACACATTGCCACATTGCGCTGTCTTTCCACTGTTTGAATCATTATCATAAATGCCAGACTTGCATGAAACAGGAGATTGATTTCCATGTCTATCATTTTGAGACTGATATACACATGAAAAGACAGCGTCTTCCACTTGGCTCTTCTCAGAGGTCAGTTCTATAGCAGCTAAACGCATTTGATTTAAATCATGTCGAAGACCATTTGCAAGTTTCGCCTTCAGCACCACATTATCATTCTTATGGTCACCACTGCAGCTGCCAATGTCTACAAAAATGTCTACTGGGGAGCTGGCCATGGGCTCTGGCCCTGTAAGGTTCACTACCCTACCGCTTATTCCATTATGCTCGGAACTTCTAGTCCAAACATTTGCGCTCCTAGTTGTGCTGTTTAAATCTACTTGGGCAGCATGAAGGATATCAGAAATTTCATTTGAGCAGCCATTGACTCGTTTCTCCCAAGAAGTGGTTGGGCAAGTTTCTTCCTGCACGCTCCCAATAACTACTGCAGATACACCTGCTGATCTGGCCGGTGAAGGATAGGCCAATAGAGGATCATTTGAGAAACATGACGGGTCATCGAGGTAAACTTTGTTGAGGTCCAAATCAGCTTTTAGATGTGAAGTGGACTGTTCATGTAACTCCATAATTCCTGCTTGCAAGAACAATAAGAGGAGCTAAATATGATGGTGGCTAACCATATACCTAAATTGCACAAGATCAAAATCCTGAAACACACATTCATGGA
>Ga0307517_10013529_pt1 | contig 11068 bp, 9 predicted proteins | sample 23_EM_MG_FD_194515 | JGI IMG/M metagenome (GOLD analysis project Ga0307517, IMG submission 194515) | Populus trichocarpa ectomycorrhiza microbial communities from riparian zone in the Pacific Northwest, United States - 23_EM | ecosystem: Host-associated > Plants > Roots > Unclassified | place... | reverse complement strand
GATCCTGCTTCCAGGCTGCCGGTTGCTACCTGGTAGAGGAGTGGCTGAAAAGTATGATAATTATGCTTGTCCAGTATCAAAACGTCTACCGGCTGATCGGCTAATGCTTTGGCTACTTCAAGACCACCAAAACCGCCGCCTATGATTACAACCTGGGGGAGGGACGCATTAGTTTTTTCCATGATTTGATATTTATTAATCCATATAGGGTTAAACAAAAAAGGCTCCAAATGTTGTTTGGAGCCTTTTAATAAATATTATATGACTTTATTTCAGGTCCTTTTTGCCAAAATCTACAATTACCGGGGTTGCAATACAGATGGACGAGTAGGTACCGAAACATACACCTACTAATAATGCGAACGAGAAACCTCGGATCACATCACCACCGAAGATGAATAGCACGATCAACACGAACAATACGGTCAGTGCGGTAATAATTGTACGGCTTAACGTCTTATTGATAGCGTGGTTGATCACTTCTTTAGGGTCATCAGTCTTTGCATGATGGAGGTTCAGGAACTCACGGATACGGTCAAACACCACCACAGTATCATTGATTGAATAACCAATTACTGTCAATATGGCTGCTATAAATGACTGGTCAATGTCCAGGAATGGTATCAGGTTTTTGAATAAAGAGAAAAATGAAAGTACCATCAGCGCGTCATGCAATGTTGCCACCATCGCACCCAAACTAAACTGCCATTTACGGAACCTGATCAATATATAAGCTGATATAACTATAATTGCGAAAAGCACTGTCCAGAAGGCTGATCGTTTAAGCCCTTCAGCGATAGTAGCTTTCACTTTCTGATATTGGGTTTTATTGGGATCATCAGTAACCTTCGTTGCCGGGTTCTGGTTTAAAGCATTGAACAGCGTTTGCCTTACTTTTGCATCAGCAGTTGTTGTATTTTCCTCGATCAGGTATTTGGTAGTAATACTTATCCTATTTCCTCCGAATGTTTTAACCTCACTGGCACCAAGTACTTTGTCAATAGCACTGTGCACCTGTTCGGTAGTCACATTTTTATTGTCAAACTCGAGAATATAGTTACGCCCGCCGACGAAATCCACACCGTAGTTAAACCCTTGAGTAAACATGGAGATGATACCGGCGATGATAAATGCAGTAGAAAATATATAGAATTTGAAACGGTTTTTTACGAATCCATAATTGGCATTTTTGAAAGTATGTGAGCTCCATGGGTTCGAGAATTTGATATCCCATCCTTTGGTGATCATCCATTCAAAGATCAGCCTCGATATCAATAATGAACAGAACAATGAAGTAACAATACCTATCATTAATACAACTGCAAACCCTTTGATAGGGCCGCTACCGAATAGTAACAGGATCAAAGCAGTTAAGAATGTACTGATGTTGGAGTCAAGAATAGATGACATCGCGTGTTTGAAACCGTCGGCAACAGCCAGCTTGATGGACTTGCCCAGCGCCAGCTCTTCACGCACACGTTCATAGATCAGTACATTGGCATCAACCGAAATACCAAGCGTTAATACGATACCGGCTACGCCCGGCATGGTTAATACCGAACCAATACTGATCAGTACGCCCATAAGGAAAAATACGTTGATCATAACGGCAACTACCGCAATAGTGCCGGCACGGTTGTAGTAAGCGATCATGAAGATCAGTACTACCACAAAGCCTAATACCGATGACAGTAATCCGGCATGTATAGCTTGATCGCCTAATGTAGCCCCTACAGTAGCTTCAGAAACGATCAATGCAGGAGCAGGTAAGCGCCCGGCTTTTAATACGTTTGCCAAGTCTTTGGTATCTTCCTGGGTAAAGTTGCCACCTGAGATTGACGAAACGCCACCTGAGATCTCATTTTGAACACTTGGAGCAGAATAAACATTATCATCCAATACGATGGCAATGGCTTGTGCATCTCTGTGTGTAGCACCCGGCGCTGCTTCGGCAGTAACTTCTTTCCACTTTTGTGCACCCTGCGGGTTCATGTACATGGTTACTTCCCACCCGCCTTTGATTTGGTCCACATCACTTCTGGCATCATTTATAACGTCGCCCGTAAGTACAGCGCTATTGTCGGCGCCAGAAAGCTTCATGGCATACAGTTCAAATGTTTTAGTCTTCTCTATCGGTTTTACGCCCCATAAAAATTTCATGGTTTGCGGGATAGTGGATTTAACTTCAGGGCTGCGAAGGTAAGCGTTTACTTTAGCCGTATCTTTTTGCGCAACATACCCTACAACTGGTCCGGGGCGTATGCCGGTTGGTTGACCATTAGAGCCCTGTGTATAAGAAGGCATTAATACAGAGAACAGAGGATTTTGTGCAGCCTGCTGTGCCTTGTTATTTAACAGTGATGTGTCTTTAGAAGTACTCTTGTTAACCTTATTGAGTAATGATAAACCACCTTTAGCGGTATCCTTTTTTGCTGTAACATTGGTTGACGCTGTTTTGGCTGTATCTTTAATAGCAGCCTTAGCTTTTGCTGCCAACACGCCATTAATATTACTTAACACCTGGAAGGCTTCGGTATTATCATAGGTTTTATAAAATTCCAGCTTGGCGGTACCTTGTAATAGCTTGCGTACACGGTCAGGCTCAGTAATACCGGGTAATTCCACCAATATCTGGTTTTTATCCTTTAATTGCTGAATATTAGGCTGGGTTACACCAAACTGGTCTATACGGGTATTTAATACGGTATAAGTTTGTTGAACTGCTACCTCTGCCTGTTCTTTAAGGAAAGCTTCAACTTCGGCATTTGTCGAATTGAATTTGATATGATCCTGGTTAGCCTGGGTTGCAAATAAAGAAGCAAGCTTACCATTCGGGTTCAGTTTTTCGTACTCGTTAACAAACAAAGTAATGTAGTCGCTCTGGCTGGTACGGCTGTCGACATCTGCTTTATCCAAAGCTTGTGTGAACACTACGTCCGGGTTGTTGCCTGCCAATGTTTTTACCACATCGCGCAATGATACCTGCATGGTTACACTCATACCGCCCTGTAAATCGAGGCCCAGGGCCAGTTCCCTGCTTACGCAGTATTGATAGGTGTGTTTTAGTACCGGATAAACCGGTTGGCTCTCCATCGAATCCAGGTACGCCCTTTCTTTCTTTGCATTACCTTTAGCGTATGCCTTTGCATCACTCTCTACTTTATGCGCTACCCACGTAAATGAAAGCTGGTATAAACATACCGCTGCCAGCAGAATTGCGAAAAATTGAATAACCCCTTTACCTTGCATTGTAAATTATAATATGTAATAAATTTAGTCTATAAGCTTTTTTAACAAGACGGCAAATCTAATAAAATTTTATAAGCATAAAATTTTATCTTCAAACAAATTATTGCATTTAAATGTTATTTGCGCTCGAGTGTGATGAATGAATACGGGAACTTGTTTCTTTCGTCAGGCTGATGATCTTCGCGTTCAGTTTCCTTCCATTCCATGTAATCAATTTCAGGGAAAAGCGTATCAGCATCAAATGAATGATGGATTATGGTAAGGTAAATACGGTCTGTTTTGCTCATTGCCAGTTTATAAATTTCGGCACCGCCAACAATAAATACTTCGTCTTCATTGGCACATAAGGCTAAAGCATCCTCTATCGACTTAACCACTTCGCAACCTTCAATTTTAATATCCTGTCGCGTTACAATGATATTCCGGCGATTGGGCAGAGGCTTGCCAACTGAGTCGTAAGTCTTGCGGCCCATAATTACAGTGTGCCCTGTTGTTATGTTTTTAAAGTGCTTCAGATCGGCAGGCATGTGCCAAAGTAGCTGATTGTTTTTGCCGATAGCATAATTTTCTGCTATCGCTACAACTATGGATACTATCATACAGCTACTGCACCCTTAATATGCGGCCACGGATCATAATTTTCCAAAGTAAAATCTTCAAACTTAAATTGGAAGATATCTTTCACATCCGGATTGATCTTCATAGTTGGCAATGCCCGGGGCTCACGGCTTAATTGAAGATTTGTCTGTTCGATATGATTGTTATACAAATGGGCATCTCCAAAAGTGTGGATAAAGTCGCCGGGTTGCAGATTACATACCTGGGCCATCATCATGGTGAGTAACGCATAAGACGCTATGTTGAATGGAACCCCCAAAAATATGTCTGCACTTCGCTGATATAATTGACAGGATAATTTGCCATCCGCTACATAAAACTGGAACAGGCTGTGGCAAGGAGGCAATGCCATGTGTTCTACATCTGCAACGTTCCATGCCGAAACCATAATTCGGCGGGAATCGGGATTGTTTTTGATCTGGTTCACCACCTGGCTGATCTGGTCTATATGGCCGCCACCCGGTTTTGGCCATGAGCGCCATTGGTAACCATACACCGGGCCGAGATTGCCCTGTTCGTCTGCCCATTCGTCCCATATGCGCACGCCATGTTCTTTCAGGTAGGCAATATTGGTGTCGCCCTGCAAAAACCATATCAGCTCGTGTATAATTGATTTAAGATGCAGCTTTTTGGTGGTAACCAGCGGGAAGCCATCCTGAAGGTTAAAACGCATCTGGTAGCCAAATACGCTCAGGGTTCCGGTTCCCGTACGGTCATGTTTTTGGGTACCATTCTCCAAAACATGCTTCATCAAATCGAGGTACTGTTTCATGTTAGTTGATTAAGTTGATTGAGTGGATTGAGTGGATTGAGTGGAAGAACAAATTAACCTTCCAGCTTTTCAACGTTCCAACTTTCCAATGAATTTCCAAACACAAAGAAAAATAATCTATTTTTGGTATCCTATGGATGTGCAAAAATACATCCTTTGTTAATCAATCTGATGATCGTATTTCCAAACGCCAAGATCAACATAGGCATCAACATCACCGGTCGCCGGTCAGATGGCTATCATAACATCGAAACTGTATTTTATCCGCTCCCAATTTATGATGCGCTGGAAGCTTTGCCAGGGGATGAACTTACCTTTCAATCTTCAGGGTTGGATATTCCCGGCAGGATAGAGGATAATCTTTGCATTAAAGGGTATCATCTAATCAAAAAAGATCATGACCTGCCACCTGTAAATATTCACCTGTTAAAACACATACCAATAGGAGCAGGCTTAGGTGGGGGGTCTGCCAACGCTGCCTTTTTTATAAAGCTCATCAATAATTTGTTCGATTTAAAACTTACAATAGCAGAGATGCTGGATTATGCCAGGCAGTTAGGAGCTGATTGTGCTTTTTTTATTGAAAACAAGCCTTTATTTGCCTTTGAAAAAGGCGATCAATTCGAGTCAATTAATCTTGATCTCTCAAAATATAAAATAGTATTGGTGATGCCCCCGGTTCATGTATCAACCAGTGAGGCATATCGTGGTGTAAAACCGTCGCCCGTGAAAGAATCCCTGTATGAGCTCATAGCAGAACCGATACAGGATTGGAAGCACTTTGTTAAAAATGATTTTGAGGAATCTGTATTTAAAAATCACCCGGTAATAAGAGGTGTGAAGGCGGCGCTGTATGAAGCAGGTGCCATTTACGCCAGCATGAGCGGGAGCGGTGCTTCCGTATTCGGCATATTCAATAAAAAACCTGATCTGTCAGAATTGGAAAAGACAAACCAGGTTTTTTATTGATATCGAATTTCAGATTTTCAATTTCGAATTTATTAAGATGATTAATTTCAAAATTCGAAATTGAACATTCGAAATCCGAAATCAACTCATACTCCCGCATCTTCGCCAACCCCACGACCTACGGCTTCTACCCAGTCACGTTCGCCTAAGCCTTTCGCTACGGCGCTCAATAGGCGGTTGTGGATCAAAGTTGCTACCGGCATGGGAGTTTCGCTCTGCTGAGCTAGTTTAAACGCAAGGCGGGCATCTTTATAGCCTAATTTGGTCTTAAAGCCTACCGGCTCGTATTGCTTGTTGGCGATCAGCTTTCCGTAGTTTTGATAAATAGGCGCATTAAAGATGGTAGAGCCGAAGAAGTCGGCCACCTTGGCCCTGTCCAGTCCGTTTTTCTCAGCCAGGGTAAAAGCCTCCGCCATTACTTCAAGCGACGACATGATCATAAAGTTCCCTGCGATCTTTACTACGTTAGCACCGCCTGCGCTATCTCCAAAGTCAAAAATGCCTTGTCCTAATGCCCTGAGAATCGGCTGTACGATTGCTTTTGCTTCCGGGTCCCCGGATACGCAAATCCAGAGCTTCTCAGCAGCGGCAGCTTCCGGGCGACCAAATACAGGCGCTGCAAGGTAACTGCTGCCTGCTTTTTGATGCTCATCAGATAAGAATTGAGAGGCATCCGGAGAGATCGTACTCATAGAGATATGTACCCCACCTTTTTGCAATGTTTGCAATATTCCATCCTTGCCCTTTACGGTTTCTTTTAACACATCGTCGTCTGACAGCATAGTGATCACTGCAGGCACATTCGTGGCGGCTTCTGCAGGCGTTTTGCATTTGGTGATGGACGCCTGTTCCAGTTCATCTGCTTTCTCCATACTGCGGTTATGCACTTGCAGATGATAGCCTGCTGCAATTAAATTTTTAGCCATGTTGAGGCCCATGTTTCCAAGGCCAATAAATCCGATCTTGTTTTCCATAGTTTAACTGATATAATCCCTGTCTTCCGGACTTAGTGTATCCGGTTTGTTTTTTATGTCGTCAATTTCTTCTTCTTTCCCTGGCGTGTATTTTGGTCTGCCCGGCCTGCCAACCAGCACACCGATGATAAATGAAACCAATGCGACAGCCAGCAGCATTACCAGTTTAGAAACATAAAAAGTGGCGAACAAAAAATTAAAGGCGACCTCCTTTGTGTTTTGCATGATCACCACAGTGAGCAACACTGTAATGATAATGATGAACATTGTTTTTATTCTCATGATGATGTCAATTTAAACAGTTGTGAAATGGATGCGGTTTTTTTTAATGTCAGAAAATTCAGAGCGGATTTTTGTTCCTTACATAAATCTACGAAAAGGGCAAGGCTATCACAAATCTGGAAAACACCTACCCCGTTTTTGGTGATAATTCTAAAATGGAAAAATTAAAGAAAGGGGTGCTTTTTGACCCGATGTGATCACAGTACTTTTTTCTGAGGAATAGGAGGGGTGTTGCCGGCCTGTGAATACGGCCGGGGATTTTGATCAGATTTATTACGACTTATGGTGCAAATTCATGCTTGGAAAAATTGCCTTTTTCATCGTACGGAAAAACGTTTCGTATACATATCTCTATCTGTGCTGATTTTTTAGAAATCCTGAGTTTTGATTTCAATACACACTGTCCGTTAATGGAGTGAAATTTTAACTTATAAAGTTTTTCTTCATATAATTCAAAATAAATATCTCATTATAAATAATTTATACCTGTAAAACCTGATCATATATTTTAAATACTAATTATTTTAGCATTTGCATGAAATCTGATTTTTCATTTTGTTAAACTTATTGTTTTATTAACATATATAAATATTTGATTATTAAGTTATTATAAAATATAAATAATCGACGTATTCGAGTTTTATATGCAATCTTATTGGCATAAAATAAGCTTTAAGTCTTATTGTGGCTAGTGAAGGTAAATACACTAAGTGAAAATTGAATTTTGCGCCAGTGAGAACGAAATATTTTTAAGGCGTTCTGGTCCCTCTTTTTTACAGAGGAGTTTATAGGGCTTTAAAATGCGTTTTAAAGGGTATCAATTTTGGACTCTCCCCTACGCTAAAATTGAGTAAAGGGTATACTTTTTTTTGATTTCAGATGGAAGATACTGAAGGGAGCAGATTAGAAATTATTAACGGCTTCTTCTTTTGATAATCTGTTTTTGAGCGACCGGAAACAGGAAGATGGTAGATAAAATAATGATGGCACCAGCCCAAAAACCCGTAGTCATTTTATTCAAGTCACCGAAGAAAATGAAAGACATAATGATACCGTATACCGGCTCAAGGTTGGTGATAAGCGCCACGCGGAAGGCCGAAAGTTCGCGCATAACAGACACGCCGGCAACATAGGCAAGCGAGGTGCAAATGGTGCCGAGCAGCAAAAGGTAACCGATATCGGCACGTTGGAGGATCATGTATTTGTCGAATCCATGGGTCGCTGCGAGGAAGATAGATATCCATACAAAGGCACCAGTTAGCTCATAAAATGCAATAACGGGTGCCTCATATTTCTTCACCTGCCTTGAGTTTATAATGGCAAAAAGGCTGGCAAAAACAGCACTTGTTAGTCCTGCTATGATACCCTTAGTGTATTGTGATTCGAATTTGAATATGATTAGAATCCCAGAGATAATAAGAATTCCGGCAATGATCTCAAGCCTTGATATCCGTTTTTTATTGATCAGTGGTTCAAAAATTGCCGTGAATAAGGTGATGGATGAAAGGCAAACAAGGCTCACTGAAACAGTAGATAACTTGATAGAAAGGAAGAACAATATCCAATGACCGCCTACCAAAGCCCCGGTACAGATCAGCTTAAAAAAGGTGCTCCGGCTTACCTTAAACGCCGTCTTATTAAAGTTAAAATAAAGGAATAAAGATACTGAAGCAATGAGCACACGATACCAAACAAGCTGCACTGCAGATATGGTGATAAGCTTACCCAGTATCCCTGTAAAGCCCCAGATAAAGACCGTAAAATGAAGGATAAGCAGGTTCTTATTCAGTTGGGCCGGTGCAGTTTCCTGTGCCATTATTTAGGCGCTTTTACGAGTAAATAGTAGCCAAGTGCAAAGAATAAAAAATTAGGCACGAACACTGAAATCAATGGCGGGGCTCCACCTTTTATAGAGAATACCAGGGCAAATCTTTCCACGATGATATAGGTAAAACAGAGTATAATACCGATCCCAAGCGGTAAACCAACGCCGCCCCTGACTTTACGTGATGATATAGAAACGCCAATTAATGTGAGTACATATGTTGATAGCGGGTACACAAAACGGTGATACATTTCAAATTGCATGTCTGTCAACTCACCGGTACCTCTCAATTTTGCCTTTTCAATATTCTTGGCGAGTACCCCCATTGACATAGCACTGTATTGATTATCCTTTATTTCAAAGTCCTCGGGGCGCATATCAAGCGTAGTATCTTTTGAAGTACCGTGCCATACCATAGTTTCCTTTAAGCCATTAATATGCCTGTCGCTATAGGACTTTATTGTCCAAATTCTTTTAACAGAGTCATAAACTACGCTGGTAGCCACTATTTTTTGAATCATCTGGTCGCCATTGAATTTCTCCAAAACGAAATTATAACCAGCTTTGGCGGTCGGGTCAAATGATTTTACATATACAAAAGTATGCTTATCCAACTGCATATGAACCTCATTTTTGGTAGGGTCACTATCGCTGAAATGTACACTTTCAAAATCCACCTTCAACCTGTTGGTATAGGGGATAAGATAAACATTGGCGAAAAATGATACGATAAACAAGAAAGAAGCAGATATAAAATAAGGCCTTAAGAAACGAGCAAAACTTGCTTTAGAAGTCAGTATTGGCACTATCTCGGTCTGGTTGGCCATTTTCGCGGTAAATAGAATAACGGCCAGGAAATTGATCAGGGGTGATAGATAGTTTAGATAAAACGGAATAAAGCCGGCATAATATTGAAAGGCTATATCATGAAAGGTGGTTTGCTTTTTCAAGAAATTATCCAGGTGTTCGGACACGTCAAAAACCACCATTACTACCGAAAAAATAGCAAGGGTAAATATAAAAGTACCCAGGTATTTCCGTATAATATACCGGTCAACAACTTTCAGGTTCCGTCTTAAAAAGTTTCTCATTTATAGTCTTTGTCCTAAGCGATTAATCATAACCTTTTTCCAGTTATAAAACTCGCCCGAAATGATCTTTTCTCTTGCTTCTTTTACCAGCCACAAATAAAAATGCAGGTTATGCAAGGTAGCTATTTGTGCGCCCAGTATTTCACCCGAGTGTATTAAATGCCGAAGATAAGCTTTTGTATAATTCCTGTCGGTAAGCAGGTCGCTATCAGCTTCTATCGGGCTAAAATCATTTTTCCACTTCTCATTTTTTATATTGATAATGCCATCCTTCGTAAAAAGCATCCCATTGCGGGCATTGCGGGTTGGCATAACACAATCAAACATATCAATGCCCAGGGCAATATTTTCCAGGATATTTACCGGTGTACCAACGCCCATCAGATAACGTGGTTTTTGGTAAGGTAATATATCACAAACCAACTCAGTCATGGCATACATTTCTTCGGCAGGTTCTCCTACTGATAATCCACCTATGGCATTACCTTCCCGTTCAAATGAGGCAATCACCTCGGCAGATTTGGTACGCAGGTCCTTATATACAGATCCCTGCACAATAGGGAACAGCGTTTGGCTATATCCATATTTAGGTTCCGTACTATCAAAACGGTCGCAGCAGCGTTTAAGCCAGCGGTGAGTCATCTCGATAGATTTGCGTGCATAACCATATTCACAGGGGTAAGGTGTGCACTCGTCAAATGCCATAATAATATCAGCACCGATAATGCGTTGGATATCCATCACATTTTCGGGTGTGAAGAGGTGTTTTGATCCGTCAATATGCGAACGAAACGTAACACCCTCCTCTTTTATTTTACGGACCTCTGTAAGTGAATAAACCTGGTAGCCGCCGCTATCGGTTAAAATGGGCATATCCCAACCATTAAATTTGTGCAGGCCACCCGCTTTTTCGAGTGTATCCAGCCCCGGTCGCAGGTATAAATGGTAAGTATTTCCTAATATGATCTGGGCTTTAATATCTTCCTTCAGCTCATGCTGATGAACAGCCTTTACTGTGCCTGCAGTGCCTACAGGCATAAATATCGGGGTTTGGATGGTGCCGTGATCTGTAGTGATCTCGCCTGCGCGTGCTTTTGATAGCGGATCCTGTGCTTTTAAACTAAATTTCATTATGAGGCTGCAAAATTAGTTATTTATGCTTGATTCAGTTAAAGTTGTTTTAGATTCAGTTGAAATGGTTGTAGTAGTTGTATTGGTTGAAGAGGATTGATTCTCATTATTCTTAGTCTTTCAGCCTTTTCCAACATTTACAATCACTCCAACCCCA
>Ga0307517_10013528_pt1 | contig 11068 bp, 9 predicted proteins | sample 23_EM_MG_FD_194515 | JGI IMG/M metagenome (GOLD analysis project Ga0307517, IMG submission 194515) | Populus trichocarpa ectomycorrhiza microbial communities from riparian zone in the Pacific Northwest, United States - 23_EM | ecosystem: Host-associated > Plants > Roots > Unclassified | place... | reverse complement strand
TACGATTTTCAACGTCGACTAGTGTCGCCTTCGCATCCTTGTCGCATCCACCATTTTGTTCGCCGTTTTCTATCGCCATGCCATTTTTTTACATGCAGAAATCGCATGAATGACTTTCTTTGGAATTTCTGGTGGGCATTGGATCTCCCTTTGAAAAGGTCGATTGAGTCTGTTGCGTTTCCTTCCAGACGTGTACATGGTTTTCAATGCTTACCGTCTTCCGATTTTTTTTTTGTTTTTGATTTTTCGTATCAGTAATATTGCCTTTGTCGCCCCTCAGCTCAGCTCAGTCAACGATCTGTAACCACCGGTTATTGGAGCACCGTATTCCAACCTTCGACATTCCCTTGATATCTCCGTCTAGTACATGGTACGTACGCCCCCTCGAACCCGTCTCATACACTTTCTTACCTGGAGGTTTGTTTGATCAGGTATATTCTGCGTTACGGTTTTGGTGGTGCACTTTGAGAAGGCTTTGAGAAGGTTTTTGGATGCTTTTTTTGTGGGTATAAACTAGTTCAGGGCTTTTGAACGAAGGACCGATTTGAGTGTGTAGATCCCTTATCGCCATCGCTCAGAGCCCAGATCGATACACCTCTACCCCCATTCCCGCTCGTCATCAAACTCTTCATAACGCCAATGTTGAAAACCTCCTACAACAATCTACCTCATAATGAGTGACTCATTCGCTGACTTCCGGGCATTGCAACTCCTTCAAAACCACCCGCGCTCGCTCTTACCTCTCATCCGAACACTTCCGCCTTTACTTCCACCCAAAAATAGGACCAATTCAAACCCTCCATACAGAAAACCCGATCTACTTGCTCTACTCTCGTCTTCCTCGTCAACCGGTAGATCCGTGTCCCAGGGTGGGGTCAAGGTCAGGAAGGTCCATGCCTTTAGCGTTTGGATTCAGCATGCTGAATCTGCTGCTTTGACTCGAGGCGGAGGCGGAGTCGGCGTCGGAGGAGTTGGAATTGGGCCAGGAACAGGAGGCGGTAATAGAGCAGCAGCCGCATTCAGCAACCTCTTCGGCGGGTCTACTACCCCTAGTGCGGATGGGGCGAAGAACTCAACTTCGGCTGCGCGGTTGGCTTTAGAGAAGCAGCAGGAGTTGAACGTTGAACGCCGGAAGAAGCTCGAACGCAAATGAGGGATCAGGAAGAGAGAATATGAATATCGGGGTGTGGGCACAGTTCGATAGTCTCGGCGGTTTAGGCGGGCGCAACACGAGTCATCAGAAAGCGTTGCAGGAGGACATTGATTGGGCGTTACCTGACTTTAGGCTGGACCGAAGTCGGCTTCCAGGACCGGGGGTGTTGCTCTTCTACCGCCACCCTAACGACAACGACAACTACTTCGTTGACCCCTTCAGCCCTAGGACGACAACAGCGGTACCAATCAACCAACGCCGAAGGCTACGAATACTACGAATACGCTCTGGGATTTAGACAAGTTCGCGACTACTACGACTTCGTCGGCTCCTCCAGCTTCAGCTCAAAGGACACGAGCAACTCCCAACACAAGCACCCAACAAACGTTAAAAAGAAGAATAATCTGAGACCTCGAAGGGTTCATATCCCCATCTCCATCCCACAGCCCTTCTATCCCTTCTATCGCACCTCAACCATCGCGTTCTTCCTCGTCTACCAGCGCAGACAAAGCATCTAACGGCAAAAAAATAACCTACCGTGTACATTCAACACCACAGACGCAGCTTTCGATTTCGGCGGGAGGGAGGTTGTCGGATCTCTGATGATAATGCTGACGATGATATGGGCTATCAACGGCAGAGAAATGGGAAACATTTTATCAGGTGAACGCACCTGTTTGCAACGAAGGGATCTTTTTTGGCGGAATAGGCATAGGTAGGGATGGTTTGTAAATATTGGTGGAGACGCGTCGAGATGGGCTTTGAGAGCCTGAGGAGGCAGAGAGAATGGAAGCCGAGTGTATTGCATATCGGAATACTGTTTGACATGGCCTAATGATAATCAAAATTTCATTTACGTCGTAGCACCAGTAAGAGACTTACGAAATGGCGCAAGGCTGTGTATGACCATAACATTCCTGTGCATGAGCGGAGGGTATTTCAATCAACAAAAATTTCCAACGCACGTCGGCCTAAGCCCTTGAATAATACTGGTTCTCTATCAATGTGTTCAAGTCAATGGCTGCAAACGTACGAAAATGGTCTCGGCGACTGGCCATTTACGGACGCAAGGATCGGACATTCTACCGCATAGGGTCCTGAAATGCCACGGCTTTTTCCAGTTGCCCTAAATGTTCCCAGGATTTGAAATTAACAGCTGATCATCGATGGATCACCTTTTCTGTCGATCAACACCATGTCCAGCTCCATCTCCTCGAATCCATATGGTCCCTCACCTTCTCGCAGGGAGGTGAAACAAACGCGGCGGGAGCTGTGTTGGGAGTTACTTTGCAGGAAATGCCACACGAAGGAAGGAATCAAGCGGTGTTCCAAGGTATGTATTACTTAGACCCATCGTCCGAGTCAGAATCTTTTTAACCAACCATTCAGTGCAAAACGGTTTATTGTTCACCCGAGGTGCGTTGTTAGTCCAAGATGGATTCGATCCGCATTGAGATTTCTCAAGTGTCAAAAGCGGGACTGGTGAGATTACGAGCTGGACACTGAGTCAATGACCGATACCTTCTACCGGCTACGGTACAGAAAATGACTGAAACGATTTCTCCGGCTCACCGGCACAAGTCGGAGTCCGGCTCAGACTCCGGCACATGCAGTATCCATCGTTTCCTAACTCTGGTGCCCCATAGCCTATCTCAGGTCACCTCAGGTCATTAAAATGCTAATTATTCCCCTTAACTTTACCATTTGGTTGTTCATTACGATGGGAGTAAAGGCTGTCACTTTTCTGTCAAATCAGCGTGACGGATGCAATGTCACTTGTCACCCGTTCCTCTCTTCTCGCCTCCACCTTTGTTTATAATTACCGCCACCTTGCTCAGCGCTCAACATTCAACGTTCAACGCCCAACTCCCGCTCTATCTTTCTGGTGCCCCTCTCTTTTTTTGTTGCCACGCCTTGCATATTTCAACAGTGACCTGCGCCCAAAATCCGTCTCCTCCCACATACCAATGCTGCGAAGAACCCACGAACGGCCTCGACAGCCCTGGGAACCGCAGACATGAAGAACGACTACAAGAGCACCTGCAGCATCTGCTGACAAACAGCCACACCACCGAATCGCACCAGGAATGCACTAGGTCCCGACGCAGACAATAACCACACCGACAGACAGGGGAAACGTGGTCGCTGGCGGGGGTCAATGGGAGCCGATGCGGCGTCATAGATTGTTAGCGCGGGTTTCCATCCACTAAGGTGGTGTTCAGGAGGGTATGTTTTTCCGTCACCCTCTCTCTTCCGTGCTATACGCAGTATATATATAATAGCAAGTCATTTAATGAATACAATTTATCCTAAGTACAAGAGTGTTAGATGAGTGCCCTATCCTGTCAACGCGGTATGGCTTGAGTCTGAGGCCCTACATGCCGCCGCCGTGAATATGTATGGCGGCCACACAAATCCCTACGATTGGATTGATGAAGGTGTTCAATATACCCAGAGGAGCATGTATACCATTCTATGAGAAGAAACTGAGTGTGCCGGAGAGTCGGAGTCCGACTCATGTGCCGGTGAGTCGGAATATTCGTTTCAGACTCGTTCTCCTACGGTAGGCCCGAGCATAAAGGATTTTGTGCTCTACACGTGAAAAGTGATTCAGACGTGGAGAAATTAACTCGAGATCTTATGGCGAATTTTCTGCTCCGACGTTACATCGAGGTCCTTATTATACTCAAGCTTGAGTTGCTCGAGAAGCCGGATACCGAGGAACCATTTCGGGCGCAAATCATCATCGATTTCGAACCCTCTAACATCGTCGATTTCTTCAGCCTTTTCAAACCGTCAGCTGTTATCAATGCGAACCGGCTCCAGGGGATGCTTCAGATCCATAAGATTTTTCCCAGGAACATTGATTTCGGTGGTTTCTACGAAGCTGCCTCTTTTCCGAAAAGCGAATTGGAAAAACGTCGAATAACTTCCTGCTTGTCGGGACTTGGGGCGCTTCCGTTTGGGTTTATCCAGTTCATCCATGATTCGGGCGAAAAAACCATTATTAGCTGTATGGATCTACTTATACAGGAAGAAAGTATGAACCTTGCAAGGCAGGCGAACGAACTTGAGATTCCCATCGACTTTGAAGCTGGAACAACGGTCAAAAGGCCACTCTCGGAATGGACATGCATTGAGTTCGCGCATTTACTTTAAATTCAGTATTTCCGCCGTAATACTAATTCGCCCTGCCACAGATTAGTCAATGCGCTTATTAGACGAGACACCGAAAATCAATGGTTCTTGAGGATGAATATGGAGCAAAGGCATAAGCAAAGGATCAAGGACGCCTCAGTCCCTTTCTTTGATCACTACAGCGGTTTGGTTCCAATTGTCACTAACACCAGCCCGGACGCATTTACGGCAGCCATATGTGATACAGTGACGCAAGGATCTATCTACACATCATACCTTCAGGCATTTCTCCGTGACCGCAGACGCGTGTAGTTTCTGGCTGTAGGAATCGATTTGGTAACCTAATGGCACGTCGCATGGAATAAAGATGACCAGTACTTAGTTAGTGGTCGAGCCCCTTGTTATCAATTCAATTTTTATATTAAAAATGCGTGACAGGCTGGGTAAGAATGTATATAATATTATCAATCTCACACTGGATGACGCGATTGGACTGCGTACTGCATGGACTGGTAGTTTCACCCTCACGGCTGGAATGGGGAAAAATTTGTGAGTATCCATTTCCTCCTAAGCATTCTATAACCTCACACCTCTATCCCATTGGCCAGAGACGACGATGACGACGTGGGATTGAACATCGACGAGGGCTCACTTTAACTGCGAGGCGGAATTTCTCTGCCGTATTCTTCAACTCTCCACGCCCTGACAGGAAGGATACCATGCAATAGAATAATTCATTGTTCAACATCTCGCGAAGTAGAACCAACTGTCGTTGGCTAAGATTATCGGGCAGTCGACGCGCGCCATGGGTTGTTGGTATTCGAAGCAGCAACAGGCATACTACTGGAAGATGCAGAAAGCGCAGCTGGGACGAAGTCGAGGGTGTAGGTTTCGCTTCAACACAGAACTCGCCTCGCTACGACCCGAACAAGCAGAAACGATCCGTCTCGACATAAGATGCCAATTCGGATAGTTGAGTGGTTGCTGATGATGATGCAGGCTAGAAGTTGACCACGACTCTTCAGGAAGCCGCCAGAAGTGACTTGTCGAATTCGGGAGGGGCAGGAGGGAATACGGCAGTGGAGGCAGGACAGCTCCTTTTCCACCGACTGCGATTAAAGAAACTGCCACCCGAAAAAACCCGGCGAAGGTGGTACAATCCCAAGGCCACCACCCGACTGCACCCTGTTATGCTTCCCTACCAAACTGGTTCACCGAACTGAGTTCATGAACCCCTCCTGAGAAGTGTATCGTGGTCTTCCCGATCCTTGGATTTGTCGCGGTCGAGTAACAGCTTCGAGAATTATTTCCGCCTCATTCGCTGTTGTTGATTTCCGTAATCCTCCTCATCGTCGCAGTCCACAGCACGTCGACCCAGCCCCAACCCCAAACCAGGGTATTTTTCTTCCGTCGGATGCGCATTACCCCAACCAAATCCCACCCTTACAAACCCCAAACTCTTCCTCCTCTTCACAAGTTGACTAGGCGTCATCGGCGGAAGGTCGTCTTCTCTAATACCCCGGGGATTCCACCCAGAAACTCCATGGATCGAAGGAAGAGGCGAAGACGGACCGGACGACGATGGGGATTTCTCCATCACACTTTCACGCTGCAACCCCACCACGAGCCTGAAGCTCGTCCGATCCAATCTCCACTTCCTATCACTGGCGGGGGCCGTCTCGAAGACGACGGTGCTCGCGCCCGAACATAGGTATCTTCAACATCTCGATCTCGCGTCCTCCTCTGTTTATTGTGACCAATGCTATCCCGCCCGCATGATCCTGGACGCGCTGAAGCAGAAGTGCCTGGACTGCCAGTGCCACTGGAAGCTCGAAAAAACCGATGCATTTGTGGGTGTTGGATCTCTCCTACGGAGGAAGCATCGAGGGATAGGACGATGACGTTGATAGTTCACGTGTAGAAGACGTCATGGAGGTTCTTGGACGAGGAGTACAGTTGAGGGCGTCTTGGGATTGGGATTCGGCTGATAGAAGGAACGATAAATTAGAAAATGACTGGAAAAAAAAGAATAGTAAAAGAACAACCCACCATGAGGGCGTTGAACTTGTTCCTTTCCGCCTCCTCACGCCCCACTTCTCGACACTCCCAATACGAGTCATCAGCGTCGCGCCACCTTTTGTAGGTGTAGTAGGCATGGTCATCGTAGATCCTGAAGCCGTCATCACCAGGGCAGAAGGCATTGTCAGGACCAAAAGGTGAGTAGGTGGTGTTGGTGACGCTCATCCACAGACACATCCAAGGGCACCGCTGGTCTTGTGTTCCTCGCTGAAGCTTCGCCGTCCGAGAACGGATGCTGACCGGCTATAGCGACCAACTCGATTCTCCCTTCTCGGAGGAGACGGTTCTTCTTCCTTAGCCGGCTCCTCTTGTTTTTTGCGTATAGGCGGAGAAGGGGGCAATGAGGCGAGGCTGGACATCAGACGCGGATGGCAACCGTAAACAAGAGGGGTCGAGTATGAATGGTATTTGGGAGGGAAAACACGCCGGCTGTTGGAGAACGAAGGAAAGGTTCAGGCGATGGGCGTTGGTTATTAGAAGGGAAGAACGGCATGGGTGGCGGCGGCGGCGAAGGATTCGCAGGTGCAGACCGAGAAAGCCGCGACCGAGCAGTGACAATTCTGTCCTCCTCGCCTCGGTGCTCAAATTTAGCATCCAAATCGTCGCGTTTAGCCTGCAACTCCCGTTCATCGTCCCAGCTCTCCTCTCGCACATCTTGCCATCGAGGCGTAGACAACCTGGGCCTCCGAGGCGAGTTATTCCGCATCTCGATTTCGAAATCATCATCCCGATTTTCCGCCATAGTGCTAGTTGGGTGGTGATTGGTATCAGGCGTCTCGGGTAAATCCCCGTCCTCCATCGTGCTGCTCGCCATAGAGAATGTTCTGCCATTATCAGTGGATGACGGGCGGCATCGAGTATCGTTAAGGGGTCGTGTGCGTGGTTGGCTGGTATGATTCTTCTTATTACTGCTCGTACTCGGCCTCCCATTCCCTTGTCCAAACTCGAAATCACCATCCCAGTTCTCCGAGAGTTCTAAACATATCCTCAGTCAGCGAACACTCGCGAAACAAGGAAGAAAACACACCTAGGGTATGGGCTTCATGGAGAGGATTGCCGGCCACAGCTGCCATGCGGTTTGTCGTCGTGGTGCTGGTTGGTTGATTCACCGTCAGATTCAGCCGCGTCATTCACTATTCGTATCCAACGTAAATAATTTTGCCAATTCATGAAGGACGAGATTATGTTTGACGCGTGTTGCAGCGTTGGTTGGCAAAGTTGACCGAAAAAATGGTCATTTCCACGGTTGCTGTGACGACTTTTTGGGCAGTCACACTGCCCCAGTTATCATGACCGAATCAACGACGACAACGACAACCATAACAAGCACAGCACGGTATCAAGCGAGGTGAAAGAACTAGTACGCCTGTTGACGCACGAACTAATATCATCTACATAGCTGATCAATAGACGCACCATCAGTCCTGCAAGCGGTTCCTCGGTCATTTCGTGCGCAGACAATTTTATTTTACTATCCTACTAAATATTTTAATCCTCAAAACTGTGCCAAAACCAGTATTGCACAAGAAGCGCGCGGCGAGGAACTCGAAGTCGACCCACAGCAGCTCCAACGCCCCGACAACAAATTCGGGCTATTCGCAGTGATTATGCATCTTTCAATGTTTGGATCCCCTCTTTCAATGTTTGGATCCCCTCTTAATAGGCTCCCGTATAGAAAGCGAAACCAGATTATCACCGTGCGGTGGGACCCAGTATCCAATAGGCAACAGAAATTTGTCGATCTAGAACGCGGATTGTCAACAATGGCAGATGCTGTATCCGATTTGCGAGGGTATCATTTCCAAAATGCTCTATTCGGTACGTGGGTTCAACTCTCTTTCCTCTCCCGCAATGTTGATATCCTCATAGAATAACCCTAATGAAGAGAATTACCCTCGTAAATGCCGGACAATGCGTCCAGATTTACCTCCTGGCTGCTCGCCGAGCTCGACAGCGACATCAAGACGGGTCAAGGCCCGTTCTCTGAAAGTCCCTCGGAACACAAGCCCCAACTCTGTTCGTTGCTGGAACGAAACCGTCAACTACAAGTCCTCGGTATATAATACTGGGATTATCGCCCACACCATTGGGTCATCCCATCGTCCCTGAAGCTCCGGCTCGCACTCGCTCAACTGGAATCGACAGGCGAAGAAGGGTTATCCCTTTCTCACGCGAAGTTTGGACCGCAAGGGCGCAGGAGTTCGACCAAGATGTTTCAAGTTGGCCGCTGCTGACAAGTTAGGGGAGGCCAGGGTGTATCTGGACTAGGGGTCGGCAAATTGATTAAAGCCGCCACTTTAATATGACACGCCCCGCTACATGCGGCATAAAGCGCGACAGCCTTGGGAGCCCTCACACTTGAGGCCGTACATTGTGGGATGATTGATCAGTTCCGGACATCCTTGTGCTCGACACCGAGAGCGTGGAGGCAAGAAGATGGCGAATGCTGCAGGGGTGGTGGTGGCGTATGCGTTGAGTGTGTCCTGGCAAGAACGCGTATGGGCGAGAGGTGAGATTTATCCTTCCCGTTAATTCTTCGTTTTTGCTGCGCTAATATTTATCCTGACTAAAGAGAGCTTTCTGTTGGTCAAGCGAGAACCGGACGAAGTCCTCCCCATTCGAACATCAACAAAACCAACACCCGGCCTCGCTCTCCACTTCCGTTCCAAATTCCCGAAATTTGCGAAACCCTACACCCTACACGAGTTAACCCACATTCACTGTACATGAGGCGCCGTATGAATCCGGAATACATACCACAAACGAAATATCCCATGTTTCAACGTGGACAATCACAATGTAACCGTTCTTCCTTTGGGCTCACCAGTCCAAAACTTAACGAAAGCGCCCAATGCGTACGCACATCACTCCGCTCTCAATTATGCCTCTGCCAACACGTTCTACTGTTGCAGGTGAGTCACGCAGTAAAATGGACGACTCTAAAAGAGCCTACTTACTGAACTCAACCTCAACGGTTCCACTTTTTTTTGGCCTCGTTGCGACTTGCGAGCTGCGTGGCACCAAATTGGAACAGACTCTCCTCGAGCGAACAGTTGGGATGGAACGCAGTAGAAGGTCGATTGGTGGTCTCTTGGGTAATACGTGCGTGAGGCTCCCCCTATGTTTTTCCTCTCTTCAATGAGCCCGCATGTTACTGTAGTCCTAGATACATAATGTGTGGAATACCAAAGAAATACTGAATGGGGTACTCAGTTTCCCGAGCGCCAGAAAATTGTCGGACACCTGGCCTCACTCCATTTAAATTGAGATGCCTCTTCTCTCTCCGTATCTGTATTCTGTGCGAGTCTATTCTCGTCTCCAAGCTCCATGGAAATGTTAATCATCACTTCAACAAATCCTCCTTACTCCTCCGCTCCCTTGACCCATGGCCCAGCGGAGAGCGCAACCAATGCCTCCTTGGTTGCATAGCGCGCGTCTTGCAGTCGACTACCTTCATGAGCAAGCGTCTGAAAAGGAGCAAAGAAACGGAAGAAGAATCCAATCTTAGGCTGCGGCCCTCACTTCCACTGGAGCCGGTGCCGCGGTGCTCTTGTGCGTCCTCAATTGGCCTGTTCCGCCATCTTTGGGCGGATAGTCTTAATGCCTCATTTCGTGCTGAAGTCACTGCAGGCATGCGACGGCCTATCCCACGCTGAACGTTCCGAATCTGGGTTATGTGCTGTAAGATCGTGATCGAACAGCCACTCTAAGTTGACAGCCCGCAACCCATTCGCGTCCCATTCTTCCCAACACCAGTACAAAAGTACAGCGACCCTCCAGGATCCCACAATAATGTAAGCTACCAATAACAAGAACTGGACCCAATTATACCAATCAATTCTTCACTGCAGGATGGAAGACCTGGAAGCCGCGATCTCATCCCATCGCAAAGCGCTCATTCTCTCTCCTATTGGCCACCCACATCGTTCTGATTCCCTCTACAAGCTCGCCAACTCTCTTTATACTCGCTTTGAGCAGTCAGGCAGGATGGATGATTTGGAAGATGCAATCACCTTCCAGAGCGAAGCACTCACTCTCCGTCCTCTTGGCCACCCAGATCGTTCTGATTCCCTCAACAACCTTGCCCTTGGCCTTTCGACTCGCTTTAACAAGTTGGGCAGGGTGGAGGATTTGGAAGAAGCGATCATATCCCACCGTGATGCACTCACCCTCCGTCCTCTTGACCACCCAGATCGTTTCGGTTCGCTCAATAACCTCGCCAATGCTCTTTATACTCGCTCTAACCAGTTGGGAAGGATGGAAGATTTGGAAGACGCTATCGCATCCCACCGCGAAGCACTCACTCTCTGCCCTCTTGGCCATCCAGATCGTTTCATGTCGCTCAACAACTTTGCCATTGCTCTTAATACTCGCTTTAACCAGGTGGGAAGGATGGAGGATTTGGAAGATGCAATCACATCCCTCCACGAAGCGCTCACTCTCCACCCTCTTGGCCACCCATATCGTTCCAAGTCGCTCATCAACCTCGGCCTTGCCCTTTCTACTCGCTTTAACCAGTTGGGCAAGATGGAGGATCTGGAAGACGCGATCTCATCCGTCCGCGAAGCACTCACTCTCTTTCCTATTGGGAACCCAAATCGTGCCGGGGCACTCAACAACCTCGCCCTTACTCTTTATACTCGCTTTAACCAGTTGGGCAGGACGGAGGATTTGGAAGACACGATCTCGTTCCTCCGC
>Ga0307517_10013527_pt1 | contig 11068 bp, 17 predicted proteins | sample 23_EM_MG_FD_194515 | JGI IMG/M metagenome (GOLD analysis project Ga0307517, IMG submission 194515) | Populus trichocarpa ectomycorrhiza microbial communities from riparian zone in the Pacific Northwest, United States - 23_EM | ecosystem: Host-associated > Plants > Roots > Unclassified | place... | reverse complement strand
CTATCTAGACTTCACTTTTTAACTCGCTTGACTGCGCATAGCGAAGGTAGTTGATACCCTGAGAAATTTCACCGGGTATCCTTCCTCGTTGACAACGTCGAAGACTTGACTTAGGGAGGGCACTAGTAACTTACAACCCGTACATCGGAGAGCTCCGTCGCTCGGACAGTCAACGAGGGGCATTGGCGAGGTGAGACTCCACCAACATGTGTCATTCATAGGAATAGTGATTCACCAAAAAAAAAGAGAAGGTCGGTATAATAGATTATATGATTATGTGTCCAAGGATACACATGTCAAATCCTACAGCTCTAACTTGGAAAGGGTGTGATGCTTAACACGTCCGAATAATTAGTCTGTCCGATGTACGGGTTACTAATAAGTACTCTAAATCCACCCTCTTTGTCATCAAATCCAACAGCTGGAGACCGTCGATATGTCAACGCTAACCGGGAAAAGTCAACCTTTGTGTATATTCGAAGTATTCGAAGTTTCCTTTCCATGGAATCGACAAAACGTGGATCATCAGGCCCGGGTAAACAACTCAATTTGGCTCCGTTTTTGTCTGGTACGCCGCAATTTGGGCGCCAGTTCTTACAAAAATAAATCGCAATACTCACGGGCTAAACTGACATAAAGTATGCGAGGCAACAGATGGGTGGGAACTGGTACTTATCCGCCACGGCGTAGGCAATCAGTTTAATGTCCAGAAATTCCTGGTTCTCTAACTAACCACCGCCGTAAAGTAATTGAGAGACTAATCGTAGGAGTGGTCCAGATCTAGCGAGTGTCATGATGCCAGAAGAAATTTGCCAATAGGAGTCGGGGAGCCAAATGGAGTGTTCTCTGATTTAAGCAGTCCAAACCGTTCATCTTAGTATCGCCAAATTTTGATATAGAGAAATATGTAGGGGGGTTGGGCGTCAAAGCGACCAGTAGTTGTTACTGGCCATGGGTTTCATAGTGTAAAGGTGCCTAGCGCTTCGGCATCAGGAGTTTAACGATTAGCTTTTTTCCGCCTGTGCAAGTGAAAAAGTGAAGGAAAGCACAAGGAAAGCAACAAAAGCGGCAAATCAAAAAAGCCAGGTGTCAATCGGCGGCATGAAAGCCGGCCAATTTGGCAGTGATTTTCCCTGAAAAACATGTCATTTCATAGAAATTTTATGGGAAAAAGTGAAAAGGAGACAAAAAGCGAACAAGTAAAATGTCAACTCGCTGATGCGCCAGGCGCCTAGCCAACCGATGCATAAAAGTTCCCTACGCCACGGCTCATTGGCACGGAGAGAGAACTACATAAACCGTCGAATGGGGTAGACCCAAAAAATTTATGCATTCAGAAGACATTTATCCGGAACAGCCAACGAGCGTTCATGTCAATTCGAGCGCCCAACATAATCCATATTTCAATCTGTCGTTCGGGCTGGAATAGTACCCGAACTTTGCCCGAAGTCCTCATGTCGCCGGGCTGGAAATACTTTTCTTAGCTTGTATGTACTTGGTCTTGGCGAAGCACACTATTACAAGTCCACATGGTGTATCTAAATACACGTACTGAAGCCATATCGACTTCAAGAGCTATTTTAAACAGAGACGAAGGAAGGTTGAAAGACGAAAGATGTGTGGTGTGAGAAAATTAAAGCAAATTTAATACAACCACTTTGTTGGAAACTAGAAAGACAAGGGCGGGATGGTTTACCCCAAAAAGCATGTCAGGTTAACAGATCTCTGGGAGGGGGGACACGTGATGGCGATCGGTGTCGAATTATGGGCGGTGGAAAAGCAGGTGAGAATGTGGGGACCGGCGGCGAGTTGGCAACGCCCATATAAACCAAGAAATGCACTAGAAGTAGATGGGCGGGATGATAGGTGGGTGACTTCCTAGAATAAGCAAACAAAATTGCTTGGGAACACATTCCTCCCTTCAACCCTCCTGGCTTCATCAAGCAACTCTCCGCTCCACCAGCCATCATCTGGTGTGGCCGTAACTGCGATGACATCTCCAGCTTGGAAATCGAACTCTTCTTCTATAGTAGCCGTGTAATCGTACAATGCTTTCACTATTGGGGCATTGATAATATAAAAAAAGCATAAATTTGGTTAGAATCTTGACACGGTGTTTGGGCGGCTCCACATACCATAGAATAGAATACGATTGCCCTGTTGTGGGAGAGGCGGCGGCGGTGTTTGCGATCGACCATGCGCCTGATATGAACCACCTGAAGGAAGCATTGGAAGAGGCTGTGACTCCCTGTACGGTCTAGCAGCAGGCGATGGCGTGCGCACAACAGGAGGTGCAGCTGCAGGGGCCAGAGTTGGTTGCACCACCTCAGGCACAGGCGGTGGCGGGTGACTAGGCGGACTAGTCTGCGGCGGTGACGCTGTTCCGCGGCTATTGTAGCCACTCTCTCGCGAGATAGACTCCTCGTACGAACGCGAGTCGCCGTTGACATGGTTAGTTGAATTTTGTGCGCCACCATCGTCCACAGACTGTTGCCGACTGTGGGTGAGAGCCGCAGCATCTGAGTGGTATACAGGTGCCGGACGTCGAGAGACTCGTTGATGGTCAGCCGTTCGAGTCAGTGGCGACCCCGGGAGTTGAGGTTCGAGTGATCCGCTTGAGTGTGAAATTTCCGGCGGCCGTGCTATTGTGTTCCCAGTCCCATATTCGTTAACAAAATTTTCGACATCCTTCTCTGGCTCGAGCTGGTCCAGTGCAGTACGTATCCGTTCGCAAGACTAAAGCCAAGTAGTTAGCAGGTTGCTTAAGGTCGACCGGTTGCTGACAATACCTGATCATCAGAGACGCATATCGTTGATATATCGTTCGCATATGCCCATAGAATATCTTTCATGAAATCCACCCGTTCTTCTTCTAGATCTTGGCAAGAATCGCAAAACTCCTTCCATTCCTTTTCCCATACTTGTAACGTTTCCAACAGATCCCGAGTAAATTTAGCGAAGTCCTTCTCGTTTCCCTCCATCGTTTGTCGTGTCCTCAGAAGCTTTTGTTGGACTTTCTGCAGATCACTGCCTTGCATATAGGTCGCTTGCTGGGTATAAGAGTTGATCCGTAGACAATCACCCTCGTACTTTTCGCGTGATTTCTTCACGTAGGATTCCTGGGACTGCTTCTCCTTGAATTTTCGCTCCAGGGGAGCTTGGATATTTCGTCGATGATTGATTTGTTTTTGATGGAATTGAGCAGTTGGGCCCTCGAGGTCAAGACGGATTTGGTTCGCCAGTTCCAGGTGGTTCTCAGCCTGCTTCTCGGTTTCGATCCGGAGGGTATCCAGTGAGTTACGCAGTTCGCTGCAGCAGACTATTAGCATTGCGGCAGGCATTGAAGGCTATCCGCAACTCACCCAATTTCATCACCTCCAATGGGAGCCTTCGCCAGTTTTGCAAGTCGCGTCGCATATTCCTCCTCAATAATGCATCTTTGGAGGGATAGTTAATCGCGTGCGTATGAGACCATGTGAACTGCACGCACCTTTCATTCCAATAGTTCCGCAGCTCGTCTGTCGTCTTCGATGCGCCCCGCATCCGCGCAAACATGATGTTTGGACCCGCGTCGCCCGTCCCCCAGAACGAATTACAGTAGTCTCTTGATTTCCTTCCATTGAATACATCGACATCGGCCTGCCTTGCGGTTGCATAGCGAGCGAGCGAGGTTGCTGAGTATTGCGGCGCCCGAGCGGCCATTGTCAGTCAAGGTGAGGACAACAACGAAAGACGACAACGAAGACGAGGAGAAAGGTATGGGATGATGATGATGAGTTGATCTAGAAGAAAAGTAACAGGCGGGTTTCGGCAAAATCCAATCTGGTCTAAATCTCACAGACACCTAAACCGAGGCCAGGGTGCATATGTTCCAGCCTTTGAGCCTCAACTGCCAATAAAGGCCAGCAACCACCGTGTGCACGTGAAATATATGTTGCGATGGGTTCCAACGGAGGTTACACCGCATATCTTCATTATCTTTCATTATTCATAACAATACAATCATACAAAGTCCCACTTGAAATCCCGAGGAACCACGGATCTGCATTTTTTAGGCTCCTTGCCTTGTGCCGAACACAATCCTTATCCGCCAAGAGCAATTTACTTCCTTCTCTTAGTGCGCGCTCAGGGGGATCATCATGGCGCACACGCGGTTACTTACGACACACGGATCCGCGGACCCATTTGCATCCCCAAATCGAGCTCATCCACACCAGCTAGAACTTATTTGTGATCCATGAGCTTCAATCGCCATTCCCTGGCCTGGGAAAGGTCGGGCTTTGGCACCTTGTCCAAGGGGTTGATAGCTTTGCTTCTTTCGATCTCTGCCATCCGCGCCGCCCATCCTATCTGCTCAGGCTCTTCATCGCCCTCAGCAGAAGTTGTTCGCGCCCAGATCTCATCCAGAGCCTTCTGTATCTCCTGCTCAAAGTCACCCACTTCCTGCTGCAAATTTAACCCTTCTTCGCGGTGCTCGTCCGTAAATTGGAACAGGTGCGGCAGCAAACTGCGAACTTCGCCTTGGCACATGGGAAAAGTATTATCAGACCTCACGGCAAAAGCGCGATGACCACGGAGAGACGCACCTTTGGTCACCGCAAATTTCTCCACCAATTTGGTGATAGATTTTAGCAGGTACTCCTCTTCGTCCACCGTGCCTTTCCGCCCCGACCCTATTTTTCTCTCCATCTTTCGCTTCGACCGAGATGTGCGCCTATTTCGGAGACAGAAACGAGTAAACGATGGAGATCAAGCAAAACATCAAAATCAGAATCCCCACCTGGACGACCGAGAAGCGGAAGTCGGCGCGACCGTGTAACGGGTAAATGCAGTCGCCGGCATAGACACATCGGTCATAACGTCCACATTATGGAGACCGACCTCGTCCTCAATGCCATAGAACGCGTCTAGAAGGCAGATCGTCCTCGGTAAGCTAGCTGGGGATACAACGATGGAGAAAGCGTTTCACCGGGCTCTTCAAATTTTTTAATCTTGAGCTCTCGAAGCCTGGTGACCTGCTTCCTGAGTTGTTCTTGCATCTCTCCAATGTCTTCCGATATCTGGGCTCGGCTCTCTAACAACGCAGGGTGTACTATATCCTCCAACAACTCAGGTGTCCCATTCAAGCTGATCTAAATATAGTACATCAATGAAATTATTATCAGCCAAACAAAATGAACATACAATTCGGCGAGCCTCGGAGAATGCATTTCCTTGGACCAGAGCGATGACAGCCTCCCGAATGTCTTTGCAATAATCCAACAACACCCGCCCAGCCTCCGAATGCCTCTTTTTCGATGACAAATCCTCTTCGTGTAAGATTTAGGTTATCCCCGAACACTAAAAATAAGACTAGGTACTAACCTGCGACACGATAACCCATTGCAATGATGTCGTCCTCCGACATGCCATCCATCACAGCAAGATCGAACAGTTCCTGCCATGCGAGGGATTTTTCATGTGAATACATTGCCTTAGTTATCCGCTTTGCCTCGACGAAGACTGGGATGAGTATGCTATTTCAGAAACCCTCGATGAAACTCGATCACAGTGGCGACGGACCTGAGGCTGCCTGCCGGAATTCCCTCCGTTCATACAACCAATCACCATACGAATTTAGAATATCCTAGGAGAACGAATGCGGTTAGTGTAAGAGGTATTGAAATAAGCTATTTAAATGCATACCTCGTATTGTTCTGTGCCTTTCCAGATTGCAAGGGCTGATTCATACAACTGGTGACTCTCGACATATGAAACAGCTTCTTCAAACCGTTCTGGACCTATTCAGAAATAAATTGACAGCATAAGCATATTACCGAATGCGCATAAGAAAGTCTAACCTGCGAGGCTGAGGTTCCTGAGAGCCTTTTCGTACCGTTTCAAGTGATCATCAATGCGGAACCGTTGGTAATGCTTGTCTAATGCACGGAGTTCTCGGAGAAACGGAAGGTACTCTCGCGGATCCTAAGAACAAAAATCAAAATGTAAGCAACCTATTTCTGATAGCGGTTGCCTTCCCAGCCCCATTGTCCAACAAACCCCATACTTGCAAATATGGAGATAAATTGGGACAGCCCGTAGTATCTCAAGAATAGAATTAAGCCCACCTTCTGCGCATGCTGTGCGATCATGATTACGAGAGAGAAGTCGTACATCCCGAGAGCCGTGTCGAAGAGTTGATTAGCATCGACGAGAAAAATGATATATTTGACGGCTTCTTCGACGATACTGGGGTCGGTTTCTATGTTTTTTTTTGTCAAAGATCAAAAGGTGGAGGTGATCCGTTAATAAAAAAAGAAGTCTCACCTCGCAAACGGAGCAGAAGCGCCAGACCAGCCTCGTGATCTGGCGGTGTCTTGACAACATGTGCTGTTAGTATTGAATTGACATATTTCACCAGGTCTCTCTTTTCCAGTTCCATCTGGAAACCGTCGCAACATTTTGCGATGAACGCCGGAGAATGAGACCCGCGCCTGTAAAAAGGATAATTCCAGATGAGTCCAAAAGGTTTTTGTGGTAATGGGCCTACCCAACCAGGGCGAGGAAGAGGTTCAAATGTTCAACTTCGGGAATTTGTTCCACAAAGGATGGAATTTTCTCCGCGAACGCCTCAGGATCGTGGTCAACGATGACATTGAGGTCGATACGGTGTTTGCGGCAAGCAAAAAAAGCTTTGCGGTAATTTCCACTGTCCAAAGAAGGGTGAGTTGGCGATAACGCAGAAAATGGTGATAGAAAAACATACGCATCCAGATCTTGCTTGACCACCTCCATCACCAGAGGCCGTGGGTTGATAGTCTCCAGGTTTCCTCTCGGCATCTGTAAAACCAGGCTCATCGAACTTGGAACGGCCACTACAATCCTCGACCCTCTCTCTACTTTACGAGTGGGCCAGTCGGGTGGGATATCCTTCGGAGCCGTTGCATCGGTTTGCTCAAAGAGTTTGGGAAGTAAGGCGATAGGTGCAAAGACAGCTTCATGCAGAGTTGTCGTGAAGATGACGAAACCCGAGGCGACGGAGAATGAGGTTGCGTTCTTGGACATCGTCCGCGAATCGTCATCCAATTTCGACTCATATAGTTTACCAGATTTTGCGAGGCCTACGTATAGTACTTGCTCTTCCGTTTCCGGAACTGCTGGAGGGATCACAATTTTGTGAACGTGAATACAGAACTCTGGGAAACGGGCGACAGGCAAAGGGATATCTTCTTTCTCTGTATCTAAGGGAAATCAATGTTAGATATTTCCGCAAAAAACATGGTATAAGTATGACCTACAGCGGAAGATGATACCGTCTGGACCTTGATAGGTGTCCACGACGGACCCAGTAAGCAGGCGACAGTTCCGAGAAGGCAGCTGAAATTTATGAATAATATCCGTCGTGCCCGCCTTGACACTAAGAAGAGCGATGGTGTCTGCTGGAGAATCTGGAGCTGTCCCCAGGACTGTGACGGAATACGAGTCAGGACCATTTAACCGGACAGCGAGTTGCCTCCAACGTGTGTCCTTATTCTCGTGAATAATTCCCCCCCAGAACTTGGAAGGGTCCATGATCTTTCCTGGGCCAGGCAGTAGTCTCGTCTTGAGCAACCATATCTCGACATATCCGTGCTCCCAAAGGACACCCACCGCATCGTTTTCAGGCGAGAATGTCACGTAGACTGGCGTCGGGTGAGCAGGTATTGGCGAATCAAGCGAAAGGTCTGGAGAGATAGCAAGTTGATAGGAAGACATGGGTGGAGGAACGTTCTGCGATCGGAAGGGCGTCAGCAGAATCGACGCTGAAGAAAGAGTCAGCGAAGTCTTATGAAAAAAGAAAAAGCAACAAACATCCATCTAGTACGGCAACGGTGCCGGAGTCATTGGGAGGCGAAGACTGAGAAACGAAAGTGTCCCATGAGTACACTCTCTGGATCATTTTGGCTAGATAAGTCTCTGTGAGATCTCTAGAATTCCGTTTAAAAAAGTCACGGCGTACATGTTGTTGTGAGTGTCAGATGCAAAGCCATCTCGGGATGCCAACTTAACGACGTAAATTGACCAGGCTCGGAAGAGGAAGAAGTTGGGGCAGCTATTTCATGTTTAAGATACCTTCTCAAATGTAGCATAAGCCTCCGTGTCAAAATCATGTGAAAGATCATACCAGTGGTAATTTCCCGTAGTCCAGAATTGAACTGAAAACATTTAGCAGGAGTTTGAGGGAGTTCAGAGATACCCTTACCAACATCCCCGTCATTTCCTTCAACCCAAACCGCAAGCACAGTTGAATCTGAGTTCCATGCCAACTCGCGGACCCTGTATCCCCACTGTTCGTCCCTGCCACCGTCCGGTCGTTTTTTCTGCATGCTGAGTTGATCAACATGGAGGCTGAACTCTCCATGTCGCAATCCATTCCGTTCAAAGAAAATTACATCATGACGTCCTTCTCTTCCGGCACCCCCGCCCTCAAAGCCAAACCTCTGAGTGCTCATGATCAAATTTCCGGACGGTCGCCAAATTAACGTATGTTCCAAGCCTGCGACATCTTCAGATGTCGATTGGAGCACTCCCTGTCGATCATATATGCGAAGCGTCCTGTGAGGTGTGTCGGGCATTTTCTCTGGCGAAAGAGAAGACACAACGAAGTAGGCTCCATCTCCCCGCCAACTAATCCGAGGGAGGTGATCATCGTCCGGACTCGTTCCTAGTTTAATTTTCGGTGCTGCCTGCGCAGCAGATTTTCCCAGAGATCCGTGGAACTGGGTTTGCTTAGAACCCCATCCAACGTTAATTGGGGTATCTGGTAATGTCTCAACAAATTGGGTTGGGGAAATAGCGTCGATACAAAGAAGTAGGACTTACCTTCTCCGAATTCCTCGACATAGAGAGGGGCTTCCGAAAGAACATCGAAGGTCGAGGTTAATAGAATGAGCTTTCGTTCCCCTTCAAAACCAATGAGCTGAATTACAAGGATATGAGATCAGAATGGCGCACCTGTGACAATAGCCACAACAAACTCGTCTGGATTCCATGAGGCTGCCAATATGCCGGTTTCAAACGTTCCTTCTACATCCGACTTGATAAGAGGTTGAATGTTTGCAAAAACTTTCGACAAGAGAATCACGTACTGAAGCTCCCTCAATACCTATTGAAATCATGACGATGTCTCCCCCCCGCATAATAGCGGCGATTTGTTGAGTCTCGGCGATGAACCGAAGTGATAGTGTCTGAGCCGTGGTCGGCCCATTCGAGGATATCACTGTATGAAAATTTGATACCAGCTCTGGGGTAGACTTGAATAAAATCCGTGAGATGGGGTTGAATAGAAACGAACTAAATACACACAGGTCCCTTATCCATTCCTTGTGACTGATCTATTTTCCAGAGGTCAATCTCGACCTCGCCGTCCAAATTATTGCGTTCGGATGAGACATAGATTACATTTTCGTCGAGATCAAAAGTTGTTGCAGTGATGTTGGCCCGCGGAATCGGTGAGTCCCAGGACGATATAAGTGCAAGATTGCGCATTTTGGCCCGAGAGAGCCAATAGAAAAAGAAATAAGAAAGTTTAGATGACGTTCATCTGTAGGGTCCAGTGATGACGATCGAGGCGTTGTTTGCAATCGCGCTTGTTACCATACACAATGCCTCCATTTGGCATTGTCTTCGGAATTCCTTTGCTCACAAGTACTTAGCTCGTAAGGTTCACGAAATTTCTCTTTTCTATCCGCCATGCCACCTGCACGAACACAAGACAACTATCCCAACGCCGAATCTTCGTCGTCAAAACAAAAACGCCATTACCAACGAAAAAACCACCAAGAAGAAGAATCGAGCACGATCCCAGGAGTCCAAAGAGTCAAGGCTGCGCTGCGGCAGACCAGACGGCTGCTCGCAAAGGTCGATTAATTATAAAATGTCCAGGAGAAGCCATAATCTCAACCAACATTCCTTATATCTGCCGTAGGACACTCTAGCAGCTGATGTCCGTGTGGAGACAGAACGCAGATTGAAGGCGCTCGAGTTGGAACTACAGCAGGCTGAACTCGCTAAGAAGGAGCGGGGGTTTGCGCTGCGGTACCATAAAATTAAGTTCTTTGGTGCGTTTCTACAGCCTCTTTTTCGAAAAGTTTTCATGTGATTTCCAGAGCGCCAAAAGGTCACACGGAAACTGAAGCAGGTCAAAAAAGGCCTTGAATCAGAAAGCAATGCTGCCTCTGAAATTAAGCTCTCATCTGAGCTTGACGATCTTCGCGTCGACCTAAACTATATTCTGGTGCGCACATTTCTCCATCATTTCATATTACCTCCCACTGGAATAACTCAACTCGCACATGCAGCACTACCCGAAAACTAAGAAGTACATTTCTTTGTTTCCACCTGAAGTCAGGAAAGGCGAGAAACCATCAACAGCCTCGTTAGCAGAAGCCAAGAAGACAAATGCAGACAGGGAAGAAGTTCGGGCGTGGATACGAGAACAGATGAAGCATGGACAACTACCCACCGAACCGGAGCATGAGATACTATCGAATTCGAAGGCCAAGACTGGTAAAGCGCACAGTCAGAAATGGCCCCAAGTGGGAGGATCTGCTACAATGATCCGTGCTGTGGAAATGGAGACGTTGGATGTTCAAGATGATGACTTCTTTGGCGAAGACGATAGTTAGCGCAACTGAAATACAATCCCATCCCAATTCTATACTGTCAACAAATCTTTGTTGGACCACGATAGAGATGCGTATTTCTAATAAGACACTTATGCCCATAAGAAGTTCCTAGAGTTGTCTAATACCCTGCCTTTGTGTTGAAATCCAAATTTCATGTTGTAACTACTAAATCGGCATTATTCAGCTCAAGTTTATTCATATGGATACACATTTCTATATAAGGCAATTATACCCATAAGAAGAGAGTATGATACTATTTTTCAGTGTTCTAGGGTTAGGGTTAGCGCCAAGAAAAGGCGAAAAAAAAAAAGGAGCCTGCCCAGCCAGAGTGGCCGAAGCAGGACAGGAAAATATTGAGACGGTGCATGAGCCTAAGCCCATACAAGCCGCAGACACCCTCTGAGGACAAGGTCGCCGTGCTA